>ENA-ORXB01000410-ORXB01000410.1-sediment-metagenome-genome-assembly--contig:-NODE-410-length-87831-cov-7.629840_pt1 | contig 87831 bp, 86 predicted proteins | sample MGYA00237863_ERZ511475 | MGnify/ENA primary metagenome ERZ511475 (study PRJEB26305, sample SAMN06343858) | sediment metagenome | isolation source: hot spring sediment | place: Canada: British Columbia...
CAAAGAGAGGCATTTAGTCGAATGCTTTTTTCATAAGTTGAAGCAGTACCGACATCTATTTTCTCGTTTTGATAAGCTGGCAAGGAACTTCTTGAGTTTTCTCTATCTTGTCAGTGCCCTCTTTTGGCTCAAATAAAAGATCAACACAACCTAGTGGAGCGTTTTGTAGATTCGGTTCACGGCAGATTTTGAAGGGCCTCAGCCCCACTAACGCCAACAGATTCAACAGATCTGACCCCAGGCATGGGATCCACCCCCAAACCCCTTTGCCCCTCAGCCTATCAGAACCCCTTCCTCACCGTTGCCGCATTTGTGGATCCAAGGCATCCCGTAAGCCATCCCCGACAAAATTGATGCTCAGCTCCGCCACCGGGTGCCCTAGGCAGCCTTCAAGGGATCCCGGCCACGCCCGTTTGTCGGGCAGCCTGGATCACTGCCGCAGCCACCTGGGGAACCACCCGCCCGTCGAAGACCGAGGGGATGATCCAGTGGCGATCCAGGTCTTCGGCAGGGATCAAAGCCGCAATGGCCTGAGCGGCAGCCACACACATCTCGGTGTTGATCTGCTTGGCCCGGCAATCCAGCGCCCCCCGAAACACGCCCGGAAAGGCCAGCACGTTGTTGATCTGGTTGGGGTAGTCGCTCCGCCCGGTGGCCATCACCGCCACTTGATCGCTCACCAGCTCAGGCTGAATCTCTGGCACGGGATTGGCCAAAGCAAACAGAATGGGATCGGGGGCCATCTTTGCCACCATCTCCACCGTTAGGGCATTGGCCACGCTCACCCCGATAAACACATCTGCCCCCACCAGGGCTTCCGCCAGGGATCCCTTCTGCTCGACGGCAACTGCGGCTTTTTCCGGGGTGAGATCGGAGCGGGAGCGGCTGAGGATCCCTTTGCGATCGCACACAAGAATGTGAGCTGCCCCGGCCCGCCGCAGCAGTTGAGTGACCGCAATACCGGCTGCCCCGGCCCCGTTGATGACAATGCGCACCTGATCCAGGGTTTTCTTCACCACCTTGAGGGCATTTAGGAGTGCGGCCAGCACCACAATCGCCGTGCCATGCTGATCGTCGTGAAACACCGGCAGGTTGAGGCGAGCCTTGAGCTGCGATTCGATGGCAAAGCAACGGGGGGCGCTGATGTCTTCCAGGTTGAAGCCACCGAAGCTGGGGGCCAGATGCACCACCGTCTCCACAATTTGCGCCACATCCTGGGTGGCCAGGCACAGGGGGAAAGCATCAATATCGGCAAAGCGCTTGAACAGGGCCGCTTTCCCCTCCATCACCGGCAAAGCTGCCTCCGGGCCGACATTCCCCAAGCCCAGCACTGCGCTACCATCGGTTACAATGCCCACACTGTTGCCCTTGATGGTGTACTCATAGACCGCGGCGGGGTTAGCAGCAATTTCCAGGGAAACCCGCCCTACCCCCGGCGTGTAGGCCATGGCCAGATCGGCGGCGCTCTCCAGCGGGCTTTTGCCCACCACCTGTAGTTTTCCCCCTCGATGCAGCTCAAAGGTGCAATCCACCACCCGTTCTACTTTTACATCGGGCAGGGCAGCCACGGCGGCGCGAATTTGCTGGGCATGCTCGCTGCTGACGGCATCCACCGCGATCTCTCGTACCGTCTCCGCAGGGGATTGGTGGATGAGGTCAATCTGGCTGAGGCTGCCTCCCACCTTGGCAATGGCCTGGGTCACACGGGCTAGGGCTCCCGGCTGGTTGAGCAGGCGAATGCGCAGGGCAATGCTATAGCTGGAGCTGGGGGTGAGTTTTGTCATAGTCTCTTATGGTAGACGAAAAATCCGATTCCGACCTGCACACCTTGGCCGATTGGCTGGAGGGCTACTACAGCAACCGCGCCCAGGCGATGGCGGAGCCGGTGTGGTTTGTGCCGGTCAGCCTTTGGTATGTGCGTCTGCCCCACCTGTTTTCCCAAGGGATCGGCTTTTTTACCGAACAATTCAACCAACACACGCCAGGCCGGTTTTATCGCAGCCGGGTGCTCCAGGTATTGGCGGATCCCTTGCGGATTGAGAACTACAAATTGCGGGATCAAGCAGCTTGGGCAGGTGCCTCTCAGGAGCCGCAGCGCTTGGCACAGCTCTCCTTGGCCGACCTTGAGCATTTGCCTGGTTGTCGTATTTTGGTGGAAAAGCGCCCAGACTGCTACCACGGAGAAATGCTGCCGGGTGGAGAATGCCGTCTTAACCCTGGCGATAGCACCTACATCCACATCGAATTTGACCTCACAGCCAAAGAATTCATCACCTGGGATCGGGGCTTTGACGCCACCACCGGCCAACAAACCTGGGGATCCCGCGCCGGCCCCTACCGCTACCAAAAAGGGATCCCACCGGCTCCCCTTCAGGCCTGAACCTTCAAAACAGGAAGGGAAACAGATCGCGAAACCCTTTGCGCAACCTGAGCAGAAAGATCAGCCGCTCCACCTCTGGAGAGACGGATCCGGTTTCGGGCCGAGCTGCCAAGGCTTCCTGAAGTTCCAAAGCTTCGCTGGCGGTGAGGGGCTGATTATCGACCGGAGAACGAGCCCGCAAATCCGGCTGCGCCCGCAGCACCTCCTCAGGGATCTCAGAAGCAGGGGGCAGAGCCAAAGCTGGATTGGGGAGATACAGCAGGAACACCAGCAGGCTGGCCCATCTACCGCCCCTTTTGGCCCAATGCTGTCGGTTCACTTGGTCAGATCTCCCGGCTAACTCCACCCTGATCCTAGCCATCCCAAGGATCTCAGCCCGTCTCTCGGCACCGCAGAACCGGCACGGTGAGATCATCGAAGGGATCCCAGGGGTATTCCTCGTGGGTTCAATTCTTCAATATCCTACTTAGGACTTGCCCAGGCTATTTTTGGGGTCGAGCCATCCTAGCTGGCAATTGCTTCTGAGCGCTCCTGGATCACCCGGTCTACGATGCCGTAAGCCTGAGCTTCCGTGGCCGAGAGGTAAAAGTCTCGCTCCACATCCCGCTCGATTTTCTCCAGTGGCTGGCCGGTGGTTTGCGCCAAGATCTCGTTCATGCGCCGTTTGACCCGCAGCGTTTCGCGGGCGCGAATTTCAATGTCGCTGGCTTGGCCTTGGATCGTGCCCAGGGAAGGTTGGTGCAGCATGATGCGGGAGTGAGGTAAGGCAAAGCGTTTTCCCTTGGTGCCGGCAGCCAGCAAAAAGGCTCCCATCGAAGCTGCTTGGCCCACGCAAACCGTAACGATATCCGGCTTGATGTGGTTCATGGTGTCGTAGATGGCCATGCCCGCCGTCACAGAACCGCCGGGAGAGTTAATGTACATCACAATGTCCTTCTGCTGATCCTGGGAGTTGAGGTAGAGCATGACCCCCACAATGGTATTGGCCAAGCTATCGTCAATGGGCTCGCCGATAAACAAAATCCGCTCTTGGTACAGGCGATCATCAAGGCTGATCCACTGGCTGTAAGGCTCACCGGGCAGACGGTAGGGAACGCGGGGTACTCCAATTGGCATAAGTCTCTCCTGGCAAGGTATGAAACACAAAACACTACACAGAACGACGCGCTTGCAAGAGGTCTTCTGCGCTCAACGCTAGCTGGGGCAAAACCGAGGAAACAATGCGTTCAGGGCCGGTTTTGACCTCGTCTTCGTATTCCCCGCTAACCCAGCGCAACACGGAAACCGACTGCTTGGCGGGATCCACAATCCAGTATTCCGGGATCCCACGGGCAGCATAATCTTTGCGCTTGTCTTGATCATCGCGTTTTTCATGGTTCACTCCAGGGGAAACCACTTCCACCACCAGCAGCGGCGGGGGCATGTGCAACCGAATGGTTCCGCGACCGTTTCCCAGCAAGCTCACATGAGCGGGATGCAAAACCATCACATCGGGGTTGCGAAACCGAGCCTTGGCTGCGGGCACTTCGACCTCGACTTGGCCCAAGCTCAGGCGTTGGATGGGCAAAAACTTGAGCAATTCTGCAATCAGAAACAGCTCAATGAGGGTGTTAATGCGCTCCTCGGTTGGCACTTCCCGAATAGACCCGTCTTCAACTTCAACCCGTCCTTCATAAGGCCAGTCCGTGAGGCGTAGGTACTCCTCCGCCGTTAAAGGCTGTACAGGAACTTGAACCATCGACGGATCCCTCTGCTTTAGTTTTTGGCTGCTGCCAACCTCGGCAAGACTTTGGAACTGGTCAACACCTGATCGATAAGGCCGTAGGCTTTGGCCTCTTCCGGGGTCATGAAGAACAGCCGCTCCGTGTCCTTCTTAATTCGCTCCAGAGGCTGACCTGTGCTGCGGGCCAGTTGCTCCAGCATCATGTTGCGCAAAGTCAGAATCTCGCGGGTGCGAATTTCAATATCGCTGGCCTGGCCGCGGGTGCCACCGTAAGGTTGATGCAGCACGATGGTGGCATTGGGCAAACTGGCCCGAAATCCCTTAGCCCCTGCTGCCAACAACATGGCCGCCATCCCAATCGCATTGCCGATGCAAATGGTATGCACAGGCGGCTTGATGTAGTTCATGGTGTCCAGAATGGCAAACGCTGCCGTGTCGTAGTTATAGGTGCCCGTCGAGTTGATGTACATCTTGATCGGCTTTTCCCGATCCTCGTACTGCAAATACAGCAGTTGCTCGATGATCAGCTTGGTGACGTTGGCATTCGACTCTTCCGCAAGGGGCAAGCCCAGGTAGACAATGCGCTCCTGCAACAGCAGCGAAGCCAAATCTGGAGGCGGGGTACGAACTGGAGCGCCGCCATAGTAGTAGTAGTAGGTTGATTGCACCATGCCAGAGTTCTCCTACGGCTGAGTCTACTAAAAAGCAACACTTGAGAACCACAAGGGATCCGCAAAATCCCAACGGATCCCTTGCAGTTTGAGGAACGGGAACCTGCGGATCCCGAAGTCAGCTTTACTCCGCCCCTTGAGGCAAGAGAACCCGCTCCGGCTCCGTGACCAACACCTTGGGCTTGCGCTCCTCATCCACATCGATAAGCACCTCCGATCCCTCGCGGACGTGTCCGGCCAGGATCTCTTCCGCCAGGATGTCTTCCAGCAAGCGTTGGATGGCGCGACGCAGCGGGCGTGCCCCATAGCTGGGGTTATACCCCTCCTCCACCACCAAGTCTTTGAAGCGGTCACTGACCGTAAGGCGGATTTTCTTCTCCGTCATGCGGTCAAACACTTCCTTGAGCAGGATGTCGGCAATCTGCTTCACTTCGTCCTTGGTCAGTTGGCGGAAGACGATGATCTCGTCCACACGGTTGAGGAACTCCGGACGGAAGTACTGCTTCAGCTCTTCGTTCACCAGGTTGCGGATGCGGTTGTAGTTGGCATCCTCATCGTTGGTGTTGAACTCGAAGCCGAGGCTGCCGCCACCCTTCTCGATCACCTTCGAGCCGATGTTGGAGGTCATCACCAACAAGGTGTTCTTGAAGTCCACCGTGCGACCTTTGGCATCGGTCAGGCGGCCATCCTCCAGGATTTGCAACAACAGGTTAAACACATCCGGGTGGGCTTTCTCAATCTCGTCGAAGAGCACCACCGTATAGGGGCGACGGCGTACTGCCTCGGTGAGTTGACCGCCCTCGTTGTAGCCCACATAGCCCGGCGGGGAGCCAATCAGCTTGCTGACCGTGTGCCGCTCCATGTACTCCGACATGTCAAGGCGGATCATGGCCGACTCAGAACCGAAGAAGTAAGCTGCCAAAGCCTTGGTCAGTTCGGTTTTGCCCACCCCCGTCGGGCCGGAGAAGATAAAGCTGGCGATGGGGCGGTTGGGATTTTTCAGCCCCACCCGAGCGCGGCGGATGGCACGGGAGATGGCCCGCACCGCTTCGTCTTGGCCGATGATGCGCTGGTGCAGGGTTTCTTCCATGTTCAGCAACTTCACCGACTCGCTTTCCGTCAGCTTGGCCACCGGCACCCCCGTCCAGGCGCTGACCACTTGGGCCACGTCCTCTTCGGTTACTTCGGGCATCTCGCTGCGGCTGCTTTCTTCCGCCTTCTTAGCAGCGGCAATGGCGCGGATCTGCTGCTTGATCTCCATCTCCCGATCCCGCAGCTCACCGGCTTTGTCGAAGTTCTGGGCCCGCACCGCAGCGTCTTTCTCCTTGAGCACTCGCCGCAGCTCTTGATCCAGCTCCCGCGCCGCCGGGGGCAGTTGAGAGTTGATCAGGCGCACCCGCGAAGCAGCCTCGTCGATCAAATCGATGGCTTTATCCGGCAGGAAGCGGTCGGAGATGTACTGGTCGGCCAGCTTGGCCGCTGCATCCAAGGCAGCATCGGAGATCTTCAGCTTGTGGTGCTGCTCGTAGCGCTCCCGCAGGCCAAACAGGATCTCGATCGTCTCGGAGACGGTCGGCTCACCCACCATAATGGGCTGGAAGCGACGCTCCAGGGCGGCATCCCGCTCGATGTGCTTGCGGTACTCATCCAAGGTGGTGGCGCCGATGCATTGCAACTCGCCACGGGCCAAGGCAGGCTTGAGGATGTTGGCGGCATCAATCGCCCCTTCGGCAGCCCCGGCCCCAATCAGGGTATGCACCTCGTCGATAACCAGGATGATGTTGCCGGCATTGCGGATCTCATCCATGATTTTCTTGAGGCGCTCTTCAAACTCGCCGCGGTACTTGGTGCCGGCCACCAACAGGCCAATATCCAGGCTGATTACCCGCTTGTCGGCCAAAATATCGGGCACATCCCCCTGCACGATGCGCTGAGCCAAACCCTCGGCGATGGCGGTTTTGCCCACCCCCGGCTCGCCAATAAGGACGGGGTTGTTCTTGGTGCGGCGACCCAAGATTTGGATTACCCGCTCGATCTCCCGCGTCCGACCGACCACCGGATCCAGCTTGCCCTCCTGGGCCAGTTGGGTGAGGTTGGAGCCGAATTCGTCCAGGGTGGGCGTTTTGGTGCGGCTGGAGGATCCGCCCCCCGCCGTCACTTCGGCAGTCTCGCCCAACATGCGGATGACCTGGGTGCGCACCTTGGAGAGATCCACTCCCAGGTTTTCCAAAACGCGGGCCGCTACCCCTTCCCCTTCTCGGATCAGGCCCAGGAGCAGGTGCTCAGTGCCGATGTAGTTGTGGCCGAGCTGGCGGGCCTCTTCTAGGGAGAGTTCCAGCACTCGCTTGGCGCGGGGAGTGAAAGGGATCTCGACGGCCACAAAACCGGATCCCCGACCGATGATTTTCTCGACCTCAATACGGGCGTCCTTCAAGTTCACTCCCATGGACTTGAGAACTTTGGCGGCGACCCCAGTGCCCTCGCCGATTAACCCCAACAAAATTTGCTCGGTGCCAACGAAATTGTGACCTAACCGTCTGGCTTCTTCTTGGGCCAGCATGATCACCTTGATGGCTTTTTCTGTAAAGCGTTCAAACATGATCCTCGGGCTCCCTACGCCTGCATCAAGGCGGACTTGATAGGGGTAATCCTAGCACAAGTTCAGGCGAAACCAAGGGACGGCAAATACCCCAGACGGAAGCTGTCTGGGGCCAAAACGCGCCTGGAGAGATTTGAACTCCCGACACCGTGGTCCGTAGCCACGTGCTCTAGTCCACTGAGCTACAGGCGCAAGAAGGGCAGGCCAACCACGGTTGACTGTCTGTCCATATTATCCAGAGATCATCCAGGGATGGACATCTATCAATGTGGCTTAGGCATTCTAGCACAAGAGCGTTCTTTGGAAAGTCCAGCGGGGGTGTAGATATCCGCCAGCGTTAACATTGCCCTTGCCAAGGTCGCGGAACTTCTCCCCCCACTTCCAGGCCGGCTTGGGAGCTGGTGGCCGTGAGCACCGGCGTCCAGACTTGGCCGTTGCGCTGCCAAAGCTGTAGGTGCAGATGCCCTGATAGGGTATCCCGACAGTTGCGCTGCATCCCTTCGGGGCCAGGGGTGAATACAGTTTGACCAGGCCGCCCTGTGTGCCCTTCCAGCCGAATACACCAGAGGGCGCTCTCTCCCCGGATTCGCCAGGATCCCCAGGGATACACTTGCCAGGTCAGCCGAGCGGATCCGGGTCGCCATTCCAAAAAGGGCTGGGATCCCCATCCATGCAAGCTGATCAGGGCCACTTCTTCGGGGCGGGTGAGCACCTGCCGCTCAGCTCCGGCACTGGTGAGGCTGAGACCGGGATGCTGGGGAAAGGCGTTGCACTGGATCCAAAACCAGCGGCGAGGAAAGTTTTGGCCCCAATTTTTTTCGGCATAGGCAGGAGCCTGCTGAAATTCATAGCGCCTGCCTCTCCACTCCACCCAGCCGGTGGCCAAGCCGTGGCTCATGAGGATCTGCCAGCCCGGCTCGAAGATGGGCAGGAAAGACCATATCCCCATGGTAGCTTGGGGTGGGATCCCATAGGCAAAACGAGGTTGGATGCGGTAAAGCCAGCGAATGGGCTCAGAGCCCAAGGGATCCGGCAAAATCCCCTGATTGAGGTGGGCGGTGTATTGGTAGCCGCTGGCGGTGCGCTGGAAGAAGGTGAAGGGCTCCTGAAGGCCGCGACAGCCGGGGCCTGGGATCCCTGAGTGACCTAAGGCCAGACGGGTTGAGCTGGCCCAAAAGCGGCGGGGATTGGGGAAGGTGCGCCAATGCAACTCCTCCTCCGGCCCCAACACCTGCGCGATGCCCCCGCGCTTGGGATCGATGGCGTACATGAAGGCAAAGCTGATGGGCGGATCCCCGGGCAATGTTAACCGGCTATACCAGCCCTCAAAAAACGGCTCTGTGCAGCCATCCCAGTGATAGCCGGCATGGGGCAGGGATCCCCAGTCCGTTGAGCTGTTTTGCCCAGAGCAAGCCGCCGTTGAAGGAAACGCCATCGAGACCTGAGCCATGGCAACTTTGATAGACAAAAGTCTATGAATACCAAAACGATAATTGTATTGTCTCTATATTTATTTGCTCTTAGGATATCAACCAAGCTGAGATTTAAGGATTTCTTGAGATTTCACGCAGGGAATCCGTGGGTCAGGCGACTTGAACTGGAAAGCTTCCATCTTGCCTTCACATATCCTTTCGATGAGGTGAGCATGACGTCACGTCGTAACTTTTTGCTGTCTGCGGGTGCGGCCACCGTGGGTGGACTCGTGAGTGGCAGCTTAGCACGGGCCAGCACAGGCTACTGGGTTGCTCAGGCCAGCGGCCCAGAAACCCCCAATCTCAGGTTAGGTTTTATACCGATTGTGGAGTCTGCCCCCCTGATCATCGCCAAGGAGAAGGGCTTTTTCGACAAGCATGGCATGACCGGTGTCGAGGTGTTGAAGCAGGCCAGTTGGCTGGCAGCCCGTGACAATGTGGTTATCGGCTCGGCAGGGGGGCATTGACGGCGGCATGTGGCAGATGCCGATGCCTCACATGATCCACATCGGCGCCATCACCAACAATCAGCCGGTGCGTATGGCAGTTCTGTGTCAGTTGATCACCCAGGGGAACGGAATTGCCATTGCCGGAATGCACGTTGGCAAGGGCTTGGGGCTGGATATCTCCGGGGCCGCGGATTACATCAAAAATTTCAGCGCCAGCAACGGGCGCAAGTTCAAAGCTGCCTATACCTTCCCCAACGCCAATCAAGATTTTTGGATCCGCTACTGGCTTGCCGCCGGGGGGGTGGATCCAGATCAAGACATTGACCTCCTGACGGTGCCCTCTGCCGAGACAGTGCAGGGGATGCGCAATGGCACCATGGACGCTTTCAGCACCGGGGATCCCTGGCCCTACCGAATTGTGGCGGATGGAATTGGGTTCATCGCGGCCCTGACCCAGCAGATTTGGCCCTTTCACCCCGAAGAATACTTGGCCATTCGCGCCGATTGGGTAGAGCAAAACCCCAGGGCCACACGAGCCACTTTGATGGCGGTGATGGAAGCACAGCAATGGTGCGACGATCCGGCCAACCGCGAAGAATTAGCCCGCATTCTCTCGGGCCGTGCCTACCTAAATGTGCCGGTTGAAATTCTCACACCTCCTTTTCAGGGCAAGTACGAACTGGGAGATGGCAAGCCGGCTGTCCAGGATTTCAACGCTGGGCCCTTGTACTGGGAAGATGGCCGAGGCAGCGTCTCTTATCCCTACAAGAGCCATGACCTTTGGTTCCTGACGGAATCCTTGCGCTGGGGCTTCCACGCTCGCTTCCTAACCGATCTGGATACCGCCCGTCGTCTGGTGGATGAAGTAAACCGTGAAGATCTCTGGCGTGAGGCCGCCCAGGCTCTGGGGGTGAAGAACATCCCCAACAACACCTCACGGGGAACAGAGCGTTTCTTTGACGGTGTGGTGTTTGACCCACAGGATCCGCAGGCTTACCTGAACAGCCTGAAAATCAAAAGGGTCTAATGTCAACCCCGGCCAACACAGACGCATCTCTTGCGCGACAGGGATCCTGCCTACTTGGGGGATCCCACGAGGTCGAAAAAGGCTATGCCGAGCTTTCTGCTCAAACGATGGAAAGTTGATGCATGCTATGAGCCTCGCGCTTTTTAAAAGTTTTTGAACACTATGTTGAGGATCGGCTATGTTGGCTCTACTTCACGTTCCCCACGAACCCTTCAGGGATCCTCCTTTTGAGAAACCGGCCCAGCCCTGCTGGGACAAGCTCATTCTCTCGATAGGGGTGGGGGCGCTGAGCTTTCTAATTGTCGTGAGAGTTTTGTTGAGTTTGCAATCCCTGTGTTTGCCTCTCCAAGGAAAAGGCAAGGCCGATCCAAGCTCATGCTCTGTTTCCAACACGTTGTAGAACCCTGCGGCTGGGATGTTCTAAGAGCGCAAAAACAGAGAACCTTGTAAAACCCTATCCTCTCTAGGAGCTATGACGACAACACTTTCTTCTCCGACAAAATCTGCGACGGTGAAGTTTGATTTGGCGAAGTACCGAGATCAGGTTCTCCCCCCTGTGGTGGGCATTGTTGGATTTCTGCTCGTCTGGCAGCTCTTGGCCAGTGCCAACCTCATTCGGCTGCCGGGGCCCTGGGATGTGTGGATGGATGAGCGCAGCCGATATCTAATCCTGCATCCTTTGTACCGCAACAGCGACCTCGACCAAGGGTTGCTGCGCCAAACCTTGGCCAGCCTACAAAGGGTGGCCATCGGCTATTGCAGTGCGGCTTTGGTGGGGATCACGCTGGGCATTTTGGTGGGAAGCAGCGTGTGGATCAACCGAGCTTTGGATCCCATCTTTCAATTCTTGCGCATGGTAGCTCCCCTAGCTTGGGTGCCCATTTCCTTGGCTGCTTTGCAACGCAATGAGCCGGCTGCCCTGTTCGTTATCTTTATTACCTCAATTTGGCCCATTCTCATCAACACGGCTGTGGGGGTGAGACAGATCCCAGAAGACTACATCAACGTCTCCAAAGTGCTCAAACTCTCCAAAGTGGACTTCTTTTTTAAGGTGTTGCTGCCCTCAGCCCTGCCCTACATGTTCACAGGTCTGCGCATTGGCATCGGCCTATCTTGGCTAGCAATTATTGCTGCGGAAATTGTGATGTCAGGGGTACCAGGGATCGGCTTCTTTATCTGGGATGCCTACCAACAGAACTACGTTACGGAGATCATCGTTGCCGTCATCTACATCGGAGCGGTGGGATTGCTTTTGGATCGCCTGATGTCTGTTTTGCAAAACAAGATAGCCAATCAATGATGTGTTGGATGTGTTGTCAGCATGTGGTTGGTTTGAGGCTAGACGGGTGATTAGGTTGGGAGGTTTTCTGTGTCTGTATTGGTCAGTGTGGAGCAGGTGGAAAAATCTTTTCCTCTGCCTGGAGGGCAGGAATACCTTGCTCTGAAAGGGATCGATCTGCAAATCCATCGAGGGGAGTTTGTCTCCTTAATCGGCCACTCCGGCTGTGGCAAATCCACCCTATTGAACATGGTGGCGGGGCTGTCTTTGCCCACAGGGGGGATCGTGGCTTTGGACGGGCATACCATCACCGCTCCAGGCCCAGATCGCATGGTGGTGTTTCAGCATTACTCGCTTTTGCCTTGGCTAACGGTTCGGCAAAACATTGCGCTAGCGGTGAATGCCGTTCTTAAAAACCACTCTCCAGCCGAGCGTCAGCAGATCGTGGAAGAGCACATCGATCTGGTGGGTTTGCGCCATGCAGCAGATAAGCCCCCAGCTCAATTGTCTGGGGGGATGAAGCAGCGGGTGGCCATTGCCCGTGCCCTGGCTTTGCGGCCCAAGGTGTTGTTGTTGGATGAGCCGTTTGGCGCTTTGGACGCGCTCACGCGGGGGAATTTGCAAGAGCAGTTGAGGCGCATCTGCGAAGAACATCAGATGACCACCCTCATGGTCACCCACGATGTGGACGAAGCGGTTCTTCTATCGGATCGTGTGGTCATGCTCACCAACGGGCCGGGATCCCGAATTGGGAACATTTTAACCATTGATATTCCTCGGCCCCGTCGTCGCTTGGAGGTGGTCAACCATCCCAGCTACTACAGCTATCGCAGCGAGATCATCTACTTTTTGAACCAACAAAAACGGATTAAGCAATGGCGTGCTCGCCGCAGCACTGTGGTGGCCAGGCATGGCTTGGAAAAGATCAACTTGGAGATCGGCTTTGTGCCCCTCACTGCCTGCGCTCCGTTGGCTGTGGCCAAAGAAAAAGGGTTCTTTGCCAAACATGGCTTAGAAGAAGTGAATTTGGTGCGGGAAACCAGTTGGCGAGGGATCCAAGACGGCATTCAGGGAGGTTACCTGGATGCGGCCCAAATGCCCGCCGGTATGCCGGTGTGGATGTCTTTGGGTGGAGGGGATAACCCGCCTCAGCCGGTGGTTACGGCCCTCACCTTAACCCGCAACGGCAATGCCATCACCTTGCATAAGCGGTTCTATGAGCAAGGGATCCACACCCTCAGCCAGTTGAAAGCCTACATTCTGGATAGTCCCAGCCGTCGGCTTACCTTTGGGGTGGTGCATCCCAGCTCCATGCACAATTTGCTGTTGCGCTATTGGCTGGCAGCCGGTGGGATCCACCCGGATCAGGATGTGGTGCTGAAAACGCTGCCCCCGGCCCAGATGGTGGCCAACCTAACAGCCGGCAACATTGATGGCTACTGTGTGGGAGAGCCCTGGAATTTGCGGGCAGCCCTGGAGGGCAGTGGCTTTACGGTGGCTACGGATCTGGAGATTTGGCTGGGCCACCCCGGCAAAGTATTGGGGGTGCGAGAAGATTGGGCCAGGGCTTACCCCAACACCCACATTGCCTTGGTGAAAGCGCTGTTGGAAGCCTGCCGCTACTGTGAAGATCCGGCCCATCACGACGAGATTCGCGAGCTGCTCAGCCGCCGCGCTTACCTGAGCACCGACCCATCCTACATTCATCTGGGGGATCCCCAGCGCCTGATCTGTGACTTGGACAGGCCGATGCGGGAATATGCCCACCACCGCTTCTTTCTGGGAGCTGGCAACCGTCCCAGCCGCACCGAGCATCTGTGGATGATGACCCAAATGGCCCGCTGGGGGGATCTGCCCTTCCCCCGCAACTGGGTGGAGATTGTGGAGCGGGTGTGTCAGGTGGGGGTGTTCAGTACGGCAGCCCGCGAGCTGGGGCTGGATGTGTCTTACCAACGGCAGCCCATTCAGTTGTTCGACGGGATCCCTTTCAATGGTGAGGATCCCCTGGCCTATCTCAACAGTTTGGCGATTAAGCACGATATTTACGTAGCCGAGGTTGCTTTGGATCGTCGTCCTGTGTTGCTCTAGATACCCACTTGGGCACCCTTGCAAAAGCGCATTCCCTGTTGTGAGAAAAGGATGAATTGGAGCACTCCCCGATGACTGCCCTCTTGACAACCTCTACCCCGGTGAACGTAGCCGCAGAACCCTACCTAAGCCTTGAGAACGTCAGCAAGACCTACTCAACTCCCAAGGGGGATTATCCCGTCTTGCGAGACATCAACCTCAGCGTAAACGAGGGAGAGTTTGTCTGCCTGGTTGGGCATTCCGGCTGTGGCAAAACCACCCTGCTGAATATGGTTTCCGGCTTTGCTCGGCCCACCAGCGGCTCGGTAAAGCTGAAAGGGCAGCCGATTACAGCTCCTGGTCCGGAGCGCATGGTGGTGTTTCAAGGGTATGCCCTGTTGCCCTGGCTCACGGTTTATGAAAACGTTTATTTGGCCGTTCGGTCGGTATTTCCCCACAAGAGCCAGTCGGAAAAGCATCGAATTGTGGAAGAACATCTGGATTTGGTGGGGCTGGGGGAAGCTGCTCAGAAATATCCTTCACAAATTTCGGGAGGGATGAAACAACGAGTAGCCATTGCCCGTGCGCTGGCCATCCGTCCAGAAGTGCTGATTTTGGATGAACCTTTCGGGGCCTTGGATGCCATCACCAAAGAGGAGCTGCAAGAGGAGCTGTTGCACATTTGGGATGAACATCGCTGCACGGTTTTGATGATTACCCATGATATTGATGAGGCGCTGTTCTTGGCCGACCGCTTGGTGCTGATGACCAATGGCCCTGCAGCCACCATCGGGCAGATCGTGACCATTCCCTTCCCGCGCCCCCGGGATCGCGAGCGGATTCTTGAAGATCCGCAATACTACCGCCTGCGCAACTCGGTTCTCAGCTATCTCTACGGCCATGAGGCCAACCCAGAGGCGGCCTGCTGATAAATCCAGCCCAGAGCAGTTGACGGAGCGAGAGGGTGACCGGGCAGCCGGAACCCCTTGGCCGTCAGGGGCAGCGCTTGGGCAGGCGATCCGCAAACCTCTCTTGGAACTCGCTCACAACATTGCGCAACCGCTCGTCCAAAACGGCCAACGTCTGGGAGGCGATCTCGTCCGGCACACCGCCAAAAAAGGCCTCGGCGATGCTTCCAGCGATGCAGGCCATGGTGTCTGCGTCTCCACCCAGCGAGATGGCGTTGCGCACCGCGTCTTCAAAACCGTCTGCTTCTAGGAACGCGATGATCGACTGGGGCACCGAGCCCTGACAGGAGACATCGAAGCAGTAGTGCTCCCGGATATCGTCCAGCCGCTCGGATAGGCGGTATCCAAACTCTTGCTCGATGTACGTCTTGATGTCGGCCTTGGTGTACCCTGACCGGGCCAGAAACACGGCGGCTGCCGTAGCCTGAGCGCCGCGGATGCCCTCTGGGTGGTTATGGGTCACTTCAGCACTTGCCCGCGCCTGGGCCAGTACTTCTTCCAGCGTGTTGCAGGCGATGCCGATGGGGCTAACCCGCATAGCAGCTCCATTGCCCCAACTGTAGTACGGCTTGCGCCAGCGATGCTCGGCCCAGTGGATGAAGCTGCTCCCGTACCCAGCCTCTGGGTAGGCGTGGAAGTACTCATGGTACCAATCGACGTAGCTACCGCCCCGCAGCAGCCGCTCGGCCACAGCGACCGTTAAGACAGTGTCATCAGTAAACCGGCTGGCCTCAACGAACAGTGGAAAGTGCTTTGTTTTGGTGCCAGAGTGCTCATGGACAGAACCGATAACATCCCCGGCAATGGCTCCCAGCATCAGTACCCTCTCCTTTTTCTTTTCCCGGTTCTCAATCTCGCCGTTTCCGAAAAGGCTCGCCCGCCCATCCAATTCTGAATCCGCACCCCTAGCCAATTAAGCGGCGCACCGCCCGAAGCAGCTCCGCAGGGAGAGGAGAATTGGGATCCCAGTGCAGCTCCAGTTGGCATAGATCCCTGGGCAGTTGCCGGTCTTCCTGGGGATGGCCGGGTGAGGTGTGCAGGATGGCCACACAGCGCAAGTTGCCCCGGTCTCGGCAAAATTCCTGCCACAAGGGTATGGCCTCGGGATCCCGGCTGACCACCAGGTAGTGGGAGCAGGCTTCCAGGATCGGCTGCTTTTGCGGATCCACCTTGCCGCCCACATCCACGATCACCAAGCTCTTTTGCCGACGCAAAGCCAGAATGGCCTGGGCATGGAAGCCAAAAAACTCAGGGGTTGAACGGCCCCGGTACCGCTGTTTGAGGGCTTCGGCCTGTTCTAGGGGTAAGTCCAGAGTCCAATTGCCTTCCCCATCCCAATGGGCCCGTTGCAGATAAATATCGGGATGCTCCGGCAGCAGAGCTTTGAAGAGGGCGCGGGCAAGACGGCTTTTGCCACTGTCGGGGGGCCCCACCACCATCACTGCCGCTGCCAATTCTGTTCGCGTCAGCGGGCCGTAGGCCTTGCCCGGCCTTTCCTGCACCCAGGGAATGACTTGGCCCACCTGCACTTCCGGGGTATGGCTGGAGACCACCACTGCGCCCAAGCGTGGGTCGTAGCAGGCCACCCAGCGGGTGAAGTGGCACTCGTGCACCAGCCAGCCGTACAGCCAAATAGGGGCCCGCCCCGTCAGAACCACACCCAGCCGGGCATCGATCCCTGCAGGCAGCCGCAACTGAGCCAGATCCTCTGGGAAAACCAGGCGATCCGGTCGGGTCAGCTCGATTTCAAGGATTTGAAAAGACAGTTCTGCAGAGTGGGGTTTCTGCGGGTCTTCGGCCAGATAGCCGGAAAGCAAATGAAGGGCCACAGCAGCCATGGACGGATTTGACAAGACAGGTTGACTTTAGTATGGAAAAGATTGGAAGTGGGGGGTTCCAACTTGTGGCAGAGTGGTCAGGCTCTCGTTTGCGCCTTACTTCAAAAAACCCCTGGCCTGAAGTGCCATCAACTGGTTAACCCAAGCACCAAGGGAACTGTCGGATGAGCCGATTTGAGCTGCCTTTGACGGTAGAGGTGTTGCGCTGGCTGGCCGGCGGGCAGTTGGCGGAGCGCCTGGAGCGGGCTGTGCGCCTGTGGGTGTTGCTCGATTGCTTGTATGGCGAGGAGGGATGGTGGGATCTGCCGGAAACGTTTGGCTATACCCACATTCGGGATCGCTTGCTCTCACCGCGGCACCCCAAGCAGGATCTGGCAAAAGGGATCCCTTCATTCTGTCCTGATGGTGACTGCATTTGCTGGAAACCCTTGAGGTTTTGGCTGAAGGATCCCAGCCTATTGGCCGCCTTAAAAGCAGAAGTTCCCGATCTGGAAGCGCTGCTATCTGCTCGACCCTTTCACAAAACCCATCGCACACTGCGCAAAGAGCTGGATTACCTGGCCGCCCAGGGTTGGCTGCAGCAAATTCAGGCCAACTCCAAGCGGAGAGATAATTTTCGCTGCCGTGCCCGGGGGGATCATCCCCAATTGCCCGCATCTGCACCGACTTTGACCTTATCGGGCAATCAGCTCAAACAGATTTATCACATTCTCAGCGATGTGGCATTTGTACATCCAGATGTGCAGGTTTTGCTGGATGAAATCTGGGAAAATCATCAGCACTCGCAGCGGCGGCTGTTTGTGTGGTTTGAGTACATCCTCTCCGACGAACAGCAAGAACGGGTGGACGAATATCAAAGCCAGCTAGAAGCCCTTTGGGCCAACCCACAGGCAGGGGTGATTGGTTTTGACTACGCCACCCGCCAACATGGGATCCGGCACATTCTCACCTACCCGGTCTGTTTGTTTTATGCTCGCCGCGCCAAGTATTTGGCAGCCTTTGGTCAGCTCCCCACCCCCGAGGGATCCCTGGGCTGGCACAACTTTCGGTTGGATCGGATCCAGTCTAAGCGCTTGGCGGTGATTCCTTGGGGCGATCCTTCCATCCCGGCAGAGCTGGCCATCCGCAAACGGCAGGAGAAGCTGCCCAGCCCAGAGGAAGTCCAGGCGGCATGGGAAGAAGCCTGGGGATCCGATTTTTACCTGCCCAAGGCGTTGTTGATCCTTCGATTTTCCCCGGAGTTTGCCCGCCGCTATGTGGAAAGCACGGTGCGACATCCCACCTTCCAGCCCATTGCCTACGAACAGATCCCGGCTTTGGTGCGGCAGGCAGTGGCCGATGCGCGGGAACGCCAACAGATTTTGGACATTCTCCGGCAAAGACCGGCCAGCGACCGCTATTTTCAGGCCTGGGTGCGGGTGGGGGATACCAACTTCACCATGCGTTTGCGCGACTGGCGGCCCAACGGCGAGGTGATCGCGCCACTGGCCTACCGGGAACAGATGGCTCGGGAAGCCCAGGCAGAGCTGCAGTTTTATCGCCCCGACCTGAAGCTTTCTTGATCTTCCTGCCTATGACCACCCTCTACCTAACCGAGCCGGGCACGGTGGTTCACTGCCAAAACCAAACCCTGCTCATTCGCCGCCGTGATCAAGCGCAGCTTTGCCGCCTTGCGGAGGTGGAGCTGGTGGTGTTGCCTGGGATCCAGTTAACCGGCGCAGCTTTGGCCCAACTGCTGGATCGAGGCATCGAAACCATTTTTTTGCGTGCGGATGGCAGTTTTCGAGGCCGCCTGCAGGGATCCTTCTCCACCAACCCGGAGAGTCGTCTGGCCCAGTATCAGCGGGCCTACTCTCCCTGGGGGCTGAGGTGGGCCAAGGTGATTGTGCGCGGCAAGATTCGCAACCAACGGGCGATTCTACAACTGCACAACCGGGCTACCCGCGGCCAGATTGCCCCCTTGCAGGAGGGTATCGACGTTATCGCCGCCTACCTGCAACAGTTGGATCGCTCCACCGCCCCCCCAGATCGAGAAGCGCTGATGGGCCTAGAGGGCATTTGCGCCCGCATCTACTACCAATCTCTGCAGCATTGCTTTCCGCATGAGTGGAACTTCACTGGCCGCAACCGACAGCCGCCACTCGACCCGATCAACGCTCTGCTCAGTTGGGGTTATGGGGTGTTGCTGGCCCGCGTGTTCTCGGCAGTGGTGATGGCCGGGTTGGATCCCTACCTCGGCTTTTTCCACGCCAACTTGCCCTATCGCCCCAACCTGGTACTGGACATGATGGAGGAGTTTCGGCCCTTGGTGGTGGATTGGGCCGTGCTGCAGGTTGTCAAAGCTGGCTTGCTTACGCCGGAAGACTTTGAGCCGTCGCCGGATGGAACAGGCATATGGCTGGGATCCCTGGCCAAAAAGCTGTTTTTGGGAGAGCTGGAGCGCCGCTTCCGCGAGCCGTTGCTCTATCCTCCTCAATCTCGCCGCCTGCCCCTCAGTCAAATCGTGCTGGAGCAAGCCCGCTGGCTAAGCCGTTGCCTGGTGAGCGGTGACCTAGACTATGAGCCTATGGAGCTGCGCTGATGCTGTGGTTGGTTTGCTACGACGTGGCGGACGATAAGCGGCGGCAACAGTTGGCCAAGCAGTTGGAACAGTGTTGCCAGCGGGTGCAATACTCCGTGTTCGAATGCCCACTGGACGCTGCGGAGTTGGAAAACAAGCTGGAACAGTTGTGGTTGCCCTTGCTGAACCTCAAGGAAGACAGTCTGCGGGCCTACCCTTTGGATGCCACGGCCAAGAAGCAGGCCAAAGTCTTCGGGGGGCCTCCCCCCTATGAGCCGCCGGACTACCTGATTTTCTGAGGCTCTCCACCGGGCCAGAATTGTAAAGTTTTGTGCGCGATCTGTCGGGGCGAGCCATCACCAGCCTGATTCTGCCGGTGCAAGATTTTAAGGGAAACTTTAGATCTTTTGCCCCGATTGGCCCAAAAACGTGACATAATGACTGCAGCAAGCTCAATTTCCCCGCTTGCGCTTGGCCGCGAGGGTAATGTTAATATCTGTGTCGAGAAGTCTCCGTACTCCCTCGCTAACGCACCTTGAAAACTGGATGGATTCAGGCTTTTCCGGGGGTAGGGTTGATCCCTACCTTTTCCCCGCAGGGGGACGGAAACTTCAGCGCCGCTTCCTCCTTCTTGGCAACGGAATCCGGGTTGTTGATCCCTACCTTTTCCCCGCAAGGGGACGGAAACTGAAGAGAAGTGAGTAATGAGCAAAGAGAAGTGAGGTTGATCTCTACCTTCTCCCCGCAAGGGGCTCAACAAAGTAACCCAAGCTATCTATGGAAGACTGCTCGATGAGTAGTCCTGGGATCCAGACTGGAGAGAGCGGCGGGCCAGCTTGGCATAGGTCTTCACCGTCTCGTAGGGCATCTCCAAATCAGCGGCAATCTGTTGCAAGCTCTCTCCACCTTCGCGGCGGGCCAGGATCGTCGCCCACAGTTGGGCAGTTTTTTCGGCGCGGGATCCCCCTTGTCGTTGCCGCTGACTGAGAAAGAGGGCGCTCAGCTCCTCGATCCGTTGGGCCACCTGCTCTTCCCGAGAAGGGACGGAGGAGGCGGGTAGCTCTTCGGCCAACCAACCCAGGCGGGTTTGCCCCAGTCCAAAGGGGGTTTTGTGGCCGGTGCCGCAGTAGGGGGCAAAGTGGATCAGGGCTTGGAGCTGTTGCTGCCATAGCTCAGGCGCACGGGAGGAGACAGCCAACTGCACACAGCCGATAAACCCCGTTACGGATCCCTGGCGACCTGCGGTGGTTTTGACCGATTCCAGACGGTGCCGCTGAATGATGACTTCCCCATCCACCCAATCCAGAAAAGGCTCCACCTCGATGGGCAGGCCGGAAAAATCGTTCCAACGGCGCAGATAGCTGTGGAACAGGTTGCGAGGGATCGGCAGGGGCAGATGGTGGCCCCGGTGGCGAAAGCTGGTGGGCGAGACGAAGGAAAGGCTCCAGGAGCGGGGGGAAAGGGGCTGCTGCAACAGTTGACGATAGGTGCGCGGGGGGATCGAGATCTGCCATCCCAGGATCTGCAGCGGGGATCCCCGCAATTCCAGCCAGGTGGGCAGCCGTTGGCACCACCCTCGCAGCCACTCCACCACCGGCGGGTTGAGGCCGGTGATCCACCAGCGGAAGGGGAGATGAGGCGGGATCAGCGGTCGCCCCCCCTGCTCGCGGAACGGCCCCATCAGACGGGAGAGGGTAAAGGGTTTTTCGGATTCTCCATCGTGCAAATAGGCGGATAGCTGCGGATCCGTCTCTTGCACCTGGCTCAAGAACCAGGCGTGCAGCCCTTTGGCATAGTGGGGATCCAGCAGGTAAGACCGGGGAGCCTGAACTTCCAAGGTGATCCCCACCAGTTCGGATCCCGCCGGCCACTTGCCATTGGCTTCTCTATCAGCAGATGGCTCCGAGAAACTCAGCATAAGCACAGCCTGTTCCCAGTCGATACCCAGTCCACAACAACAATCAACACAAAACCCAACTTTCCATTGAGAAAATTTTAGAAGGGATCCCTTCCTATTGGGCTTATCCTCGAATCACCGTCTGTGCAGGCCAAAAAAATCTCACAATCTGAAGAAAGCCTTGAAATCGTCTGCAACCCATCGCACTCGATCTATACTGCTAGCAAGCTAGAGGACCATGGCCTTTTAAAAGTCTAGGAAATTCCAGGTGGCAGGGTTAGGATAATTGCAAACTCCGAGGAGAAGAGGTTGGAATGACATTACTTGAAGCGATCAAAGGGATAGAAGACCCGCGCAAGGCACGGGGGATACGGCACGACTTAGGGGCATTGATATTGCTTATTATTTCAGGTTTATTGAGTGGGTATAAGGACTTACATGCGATTTCCCGTTGGGGGCGGAGCTTAAGTGTGACCCAGCGGGAATTGCTTGGGTTTACGAGGGCAACGCCGTGCTGTGCAACGTTATCAAATATCTTGCGCAGCATTGGAACGAACACTTTGCAAAAGCAGCTGAATGGATGGCTTGCCAGTCTCTGTGCGCCGGGGGAGCATTTGGCATTGGACGGCAAAACGCTGCGGGCAAGCCACGGCAATCCCATCAACGAACAAGTGTATTTACTGAGTCTGTTTTGCCAAAAGAGCGGGTTGGTGCTGCACGACACGCCGATGCAACGCGGAGAAAACGAAATATCCTGTGCGTTGCGGCTGCTTGAATCAGTTGATCTGGCAGGAAAAACGATCACAGGGGATGCCATTTTTGCCAAAAAAAATATGCGGTATCATCGCCGACAAGGGAGGTGATTACCTGTTCACCGTCAAAGATAACCAACGAAAATTGCGGCGGGACATTGACCGCTGTCTTGCGTTGTTGGCGGGCTCCTCCCGCAGACAGGACCACACCACCGAAAACAGCGGCCACGGCCGCAGCGAAACACGACACATCGCCTTGATCCCTGCCCCTGAGGCCCTCAAAAAAACATGGCCGGGTCTTCAGGCCGTGGGCACCATCACCCGCACCAGACAACAGCACAAAACCGGCAAAACATCGGTGGAAACCGTCTATTTTATCACAAGCCTTGATAAAACAGCCCCAGACATCCTGGCTCTCAACCGGGCCCATTGGCGCATTGAAAATAACCTGCACCGCCACAAGGATGTCCTCTTTGATGAAGACCGCTCCACCATCAGATGTAACGCCGCTCCCCATAACATGGCGGTCTGCAGAGCCTCAGCTCTCGCTTTCCTTAAATCTCTTCGTCAGCCGCTTCCCCATACCACTCAAGATTTTGCAAGAAATCCTGATGCGCTTTTCCATGTATTGTTAGACTTTTAAAAGGCCCTGCCCAAACCCTACGAGCTGATCCCGTTTCCCACCCAGCGCCCCACGCTGGAGCGGCCCGCCGGCCACGCCCGGTTCCATCCCGATAGGTTGCACGGCACCCTCTTCCTCACCCTAACGGTGCAGACTGCTGTCCACGTCTCCACCGGCCACTTGGCCTTGGGCAGCGATGTGGGGGTGAAAGGGATCCCGGTGCTCAAAACCATGACCACCACCCCCAACGGAAGGCTTAAAATCCAGGGCAGCTCCCTCAAGGGGGCCATCCGGGCCATGTACGAGGCGATCACCAACAGCACCCTTGCGGTGATAACGAGCCGGTACAAAAATCAGATCCCCCCGGAGCGGCACCCCTGCCGCAACAAGGAGCAGCTTTGTCCAGCCAGCCGCGTTTTCGGTGCCTTGAACTGGCAGGGATTGGTGGAGTTCAGGGATGCCATTGCCACCCGTGCCGGATCCGGCGGCGGATCCCTGCCCCCCCTGTACCGTCCCCGCCCGGATCAGTGCAGAGCTTATTTTCAGAAGGAAAATGGCAAAGTCATTGGGCGCAAGTTCTACTACACCCACAGAAAGGCTTTGCAGGGCAGTTCAAGGGGAACGCCCACCCAGCAAGCGATACAAAACATGGTTTTCAAAACCCGAATCCACTTCAAAAACCTCACCCCCGCCGAGCTGGGCACCTTGCTCACGGTTTTGGGGCAGGATCCCAAGCATCCCATGCTGCTGAAGGTGGGGGGCGGAAAGCCCGTTGGCCTGGGATCCCTGCAGGTCACCCTTGACAAGATCGAGCGGCCCGGCAACCTAAAAGACCGCTACAGTCGCTATGATCTCCCAGAAGCCGATATCCTGGAAGGAGAACGCCTCCAAGCCTTTGTGCAGGAGCAAATTCAAGCTGCCCAGGGCTACATCTTGCCCGAACAACTCAGACAATTGGCCACTATCTTGAGTCCCACTGCTCTGCGCGAGCCGCCCCCCGGAGTGTACTGAGGGTTCCCCTATACTGTCAGACGCTGTCGATCTCAGCCCCCAATCTTGGGATCTCGCCCACGGCATCGCCATGACCTTGGCCAAGAAAGGGGTGGATATTAACGAGCTGAGCAAGTGCATCGCCTATCTGCGCTCGGTTGCCCATCACCCTGATGCGGGATCCCGCTTTTTCCGATTCACCGGCGAGCTGCCGCGAGAAACGGGTCTATGCCGTACCCAACAAACCAGAGGGTACTATCAGCTCATCGACGAAACCTGCAAAAGGTACCTGCAACCTCTGCAAGACAGGCCGGCGGAGATGCTGCAGATCCTGGGCTGGGCAGGCCGGCTGGCCCGCTACTACAAAGATGGGGGGATCCCCATTGGCGAGATTCCACCACCCCAGGGATCCCGGCCCAACGGCAACTCCGGTCGCCAGGACTCCGTTCCCCAAAGTGCGGAAAGCAAACCCCAGCACGACAAGCAACAGCAAAACCATCAACACCAACAAGACCAGGCCCAGCATCAGGCCCGCAAAGCTCGCTTCCAGACCGGGCAAAAACTGAAGGCCACCATCACCAACATCAAGGGCAACGAAGTCACCTTCCAGATTTTGGGCACGGACACCAAGCTCACCCAGAAGGAGCCCAAACGGGCGGGATCCCTGGCGGTGGGGCAAGAGGTGCAGGTGGAAGTTTTGGATCTAAGGGAAGATGGCAGAATCCGCAAGGCCAAGCTGCTCTGAGCACGCAGCCGGACGGAGCTCTTGAAAAGAGTTTGAGTTAACCGGCCATCCATGCAGACCATCATCATGACCGTGGGCACTTCCTTGCTCACCAATCCCGACAAGAACCTAGAGCCGCAGCGCCCCTGGATAGGACAAAAAACCATCGGGGATCCCCAGCGTGCTCTGGCCTGGATGAAAAAAGTAGACCTGGAATTGATCAGCGCCGAAACCAACACCTATTTGCGGCTGGATCCCACCTCGAATGATGCCTTGATTTTGCTGCACTCAGAAACTCCCGACGGATTAGAGTGTGCTCAGATTTTGAAGCTCTTTTTTGAGCAAGAGCTGGGTCAGCAGCAGGTCTCTTTGGTTCCCCTTCCCGGCATCAACTACGAGCTAGAGGGATCCTCACTGGAGCGGATGGCCGAGCTGTTGAAACAGTTGGCAGAGAGCGCCAAGGGGATTGTTACTTTTGCCGCTACCGGCGGGTTCAAAGCCCAAGCCATGATCATGGCCGTGGTGGGCAGCCAATTGGGGATCCCGGTTTGCTACATCCATGAGCAATACAAATCCCTGATCTACTTGCCCTACCTACAGCCGCAAGTTCAGCCCCGGATCCCACGGGCAGATCTCCCCGATTCAGGGCGAGATCGCTCCCAAGTCATCCAGGTGCGAAGTGACACCAGCCATCACCGACCCCGCAGTTGGGCCAAAGTGGAAAGACTCCTGCGAGACACTCCCTGGGTGGATCTGGTTCGATACGATCCCCACGCCTACGCTGCCCCCAAAAACAGCGTCAAAGCCTCAAACCGCAAAACTGAAGATGGCCGCCACATTCTGTGGATCCACCTCCATGAGAGCCAGGACACCCACCTCGCCGTCAGGGTAGAGACCACCGGTTATACCCCCGAGCACCTAGAGCTGGCTGCCACCGAATTGCGGCAACGCCTCGGTCGTCTGCTTTGAGTTTCCATTAATTCCACTTCCCCGAAGGGAAGCGACTTATCAGGTACAAGGTTTTTGCCACACAAGCCAGTATATAGCCTATTAAGGACAACGTGGAAAATCGAGGTAACATGACAGAACATGAACACCTGAGCACACCAATCAAAATCCTCTTAATTGGAGCGGAGATTCTCTTTGTCGGTATCCTATTCCTCATGCGTTTTGCAATCGCCGGTTGGCTTATAATCTTATAATCATTTTTATTTTTCCAATGCTGCTTATTCTATGGGCGCTCGTGCATCTGGGTTTGATGACCGCGTTCATTAGTGTTCTCAAATCAAGCAAGATAGATACTGCGCTCTACATTGCCGTCCACTTTTTTTATCTGGGGGCTTGGTTATTCCAACTCGATGCTGACGATACCCGTGTGAAGTGGGTTATTCGTCTCCTCCCATACACTGACTTTCTGGATCCCTTCCTCAAGGAATGGGGTGGAGTTCCATTTCTCATTATGAGTGCTGCTACATTTGTTTGCTATTTGATAATCTTCATTTTAATAGTTGTTCGGTTGTTCTTCTGACTTTTTCCATTAATTCCACTTCCCCAAAGAGAAGCGACTTCCCCCACTTGTAACCCTTGCCCAGAGCGGGATCGACCGGGTGAACGGAAGAATCAGGGTTTGAGGCTTGTCGCCGACCCTGTCGCTGACCATGTTGGTGTAGAAATTAACATGGAGCCCTGTGTTGAGGTTACCAGGGAGCTGTTTCTGAGAAGCTGAAGCAGGGGGCCAATGGAGTGAAAGTGAGAGGCTAGGGAGCAACGACATAGCGATCCTGGGAGAGGCGCTCGTTGCCCCGGTACACGCTCACCTGCAAGTGCTGGGGATCCAGCCGGTGCTGCTCTACACGGATGGGTGGGATCCTCAGGGCGTGGCGGGATCCCCGTCCCAGCACGGACACGATCAGATTTTGGCCGCGGATCTGAACTCGCAAGCGCACCGGCCAGGGGAACGGGTTGCGCAGCTTGAGGTCGGCCAAGCCGTACCAAACGGTGGCATCCAGGCCAGGGGGTACCGACTCCACCTGCCGGTAATGGGGGTGCCTTTCCACCACCTCCAGCCCTGCCAACAGAGCGGCATTGTAGAGGCTAGAGGACACCTGACAGATTCCTCCCCCCACCGAATCTAGGGTTTCGGCCACCATAAACACCGGCGCGGGCACATAGCCTCGTTCCAGGCTGCGGGGCCCCACCACTTGGTTGAAGGAAAAAATCGCCTGTTCCGGGGAGCGTGCTGCAGGCATGATGTAAACCCCATCCAGGCTTTGGGCGGCTCGGCGAATGTTGTGGAGCTGAGAAGGGGTGCGCTCCCGCAAAGAAGTGACGTACTGGCTTAGGAGTGTTGGCGTGGGATCCGTCCACCACAAGGCCAGAAAGGCCAGTAGCGCCCCCACCAGCGCCGCCAATCTCCGCAGATTAACCTTGCTTCTCACCCTACACTTTGCCCGTCAGAAGGGGTTTCTCAGGCAGTTGATGGGCGCCGGTCGCAAAAGAGCTCCGTCCCGCTAGGGCGATCAGCAGCTCTTGGGCGCGGGTACCTGCCGGCAACGTGCGGGATGGGCGTAGGGCCACCAGGGCGGAACCTTGAGCATCCACCTGAAAGTCGCCACAGTAGAGGAACTCGCCATTGTCCAGCTTGAGCCAGAGGGAGTAGCGCTCCCCCGCCACCGGTTGGGGCAGATCCCGTGCAGCCAGGATAACCTCCTGCCAGTCTCCTGGGCGAAACAGCACGTTGGCCGTCCCCACTTCCCCCTGCAAATGCACCAGACGGGATCCCGGCTGTTGCAAGAGATGGGACAATGCCCGCACCGATTCTAACTGGGCCAGTTGCAGGGCTTGCCGCAGTCGCCAGTTGTCCAAGCTGAGCAGAACCAAAATGGCTGCCACCAAGCCTCCCAACCAGCGCCACCCCACCCCCACAGCAGGCAGTGGGGAGTGAAGGGGAGTCGCCATCTCCTGTTCGCGCCAGCCGATAGCCTCCACCTCTGCCATCACCTTATCGCGCAAGCTGGCAGGCGGGAGCACTCCTGGCAATCCGTAGGGCAACAATTCCAAGGTTTCTTGCAAAGCTTGCAGTTCGGCCACCAACCGAGGGTCTTGAGTTAGGCGTGCCTCTAGAGCACTCGCCTGCTCGGGAGACAAGTCCCCCAGCAGATAGCCGGCCAGTTCTTCCTGTTCTTCCCATAAAGGGGGCGAGGTGGATAAGGACTCCGTCCCGCCGACGCGATCAGACATGGCTATCCCGACATCAGAACTCAACTCCAAACCTAGGACGCCGTCCCGCTAACGCGAGCAGAAACCCAGAAGGACGCGCAGGGATCCCCGCAATTTGCAGAGGGCTTGGCGAGAGCGGGTCTTAACCGTTTCCAGGGGGATCCCCAATTGGCCAGCAATGTCCACCTGGCTCAACCCTTGGTAGTAAAGCAACTCCAGGATCTGCCGTTGGCTTTCGGGCAGTTGGCCGAGGGCCGCTTGCACCGCTTGCCGCCGCTCCTCGATGGAAACCTGCTCAAAAGGGAACGGAGTCTTGCTATCCGTCCCGCTAACACGAACGGCACTGAGAATAGTCTGCCAGCGTTTCCAAAGCAGTTGGTGGCTGCTCTGAGAACACAGACGGTCGATGGCCCGCGAGCGGGTCAACACACACAAAAAACGGCTCAGGGATCCCTGCCGAGGATCATAGTCAGCCCTGCGCCACAGCTCAACAAACACCTCCTGGGTCAGGTCTTCTGCCTCAGCCACATGGCCCAGGATCTTGAAGGCCAGCCCATAGACCAAGCCGGCATAGCGATCGTAGAGTGCAGCCAGAGCAGCAGGTTGCCTGGCCTTGAGCACTTCCATCAGCTCCGAATCGAGGCGGGTCACCCGCTCGCACCGGCGGGACGGAGTCCTTGGTTGCTCAGCCATGCTACACCCAGCGTCGCCCCACAGAACTATCAATGAAGATAGACCTAATGAAAGCCTATCCCCTCAGCCACGGCGGGCTGCCCATTCCAAGCTGAGCAAGGCCGTGTTCACCAGCAAGGCCAGGGATCCCACTGCCAGGGAGCCAGCCCAGATCTTGTCGTAGCGACCGGCCTGGGCAATGCCATCGAACAGCAGGGTTCCCAGTCCCCCCGCCCCAAACTTGGCCCCCACGGTGGCAATAGCAATGGCCACAATCGCCGCCAGCCGCAGCCCCGCCAAAACAATGGGCAACATGAGCGGCACCTGCACCTGCCACCACCGTTGCCAGAGGTTCATCCCCATGCCCTTGGCCGCTTCCAGAATGGCAGGCTCAACCGAGCGCAGGCCCACGCAAAAGTGGCGCACCAAGATCACCTGCGTGTAGATCACCATCGCCACCACCACCGAGCGGGCATTCAGGCCGAACCAGGGCACCAACAAAATAATCAAAGCCAGGCTGGGCACCGTGTACAGGATGCTGAGGATCCCCATGACCGGCAGGGCCAACCAGCGCACCTGATGGATCAGCAGGGCCAACGGCAGCGCCAGCACCACCGCTATGCCCAAGGTCATCCCCACCATCGCCAAATGCTCTTGGGTGAGCTGCCACACCAGGCCGGGATGGCTGAGGAGATAGCTCACGCGGATCCCCCTTCCAGCATGGCCAAGCTGCGAATGTGATCCAAGGTCAAAACTCCAATGGCTCGCCCGTCTTCCCACACCGTCAGTGCTGCTGCCCCTGTGCGCAACAGTAGGGACAGGGCTTGCCGCAAAGTTGCCTGGGGCCTGATCATTGCTCCCTCCTGGATTTTGTGATTGTGAGGGATCCCGGCCATCGCCGTTTCCACCCGCAGCACACTCAGTTGCCGCACCATGTCATCTGCCCCCAGCAGTTCCCTAACAAAGGGAGTAGCCGGTTGGGTGAGCAGCCGAAAGGGAGTGTCGAACTGCACCACCCGCCCCTTCTGCATCACCAAAATGCGATCCGCCAGGCGCAGCGCCTCCTCCACATCGTGGGAGACAAACAGGATGGTCTTTTTCAACTGCCGTTGCAGGCGCAGGATCTCCTCTTGCAGCTTGCCGCGGGTAATGGCATCGATGGCCCCAAAAGGCTCATCCATCAGCAGCAGCCCTGGATCCCCGGCCAGTGCCCGAGCCAGACCGACCCGCTGTTGTTGTCCACCCGACAGTTGGGCAGGGTAGCGGTGTCTGTACTCGTGGGGGGGCAAATTAACCAAGCTGAGCAGCTCGTCCACCCGCTCGCGGATACGCTCCTTTGCCCATCCCAAAAGTCGCGGCACCACCGCCACATTCTGGGCCACCGTCATGTGGGGAAACAGCCCCGATTGCTGGATAACATAGCCAATCCGCTGCCGCAGAGCCGTGACAGGGAACTGGCGAATATCTCGCCCGTCCAAGCGAATCTGCCCTTGGGTGGGATCCAGCAGGCGATTCACCATTTTCAGAAGGGTGGTTTTGCCGCAGCCGGAAGGCCCCAAAATGACCACCAACTGGCCCGATTCTACGGAAAAACTGCACTCCTCCACAGCCGGCTGGGAACTGTGGGGAAAGCGCAGCGATACCCGCTCAAACTCAACGGTGCTCACCTCAGGGCCTCATGCAACGGGCAAGGTTATTGCTTGAGAATGCCGGCTTCCACCAAGAAGTCTCTGGCCACCTCCGCTGGCTCCTTGCGGTTGCCGCTCACCTCGTAGTTCAGCCGCTGCATCACCTCATCCGTCAGCAGAGGGGAAAGAGCATTCAAGGCAGCGGCAATGCCGGGGTTGGCCTCTAGGGTATCCTTGCGCACCACCGGCGCCACTTGGTAGGGAGGGAAAAGCTGCTTGTCATCCTCCAGCAGCACCAGGTCAAAGGCAGCAATTTCTCCATCGGTGCCGAAGGCCACCGCCACATCCGCTTCCCCATTGACCAAGCCCTGGTAGCGCAGGCCGGGATCCACTGCTTTGTAAGCCTTGAGCCGAAAATTGCCATAGACGGCCTGGATCCCAGGTAGGCCATCTTCGCGGGCTTGAAACTCTGGTGGCCCGATCATCACCAGCTCGCCCGCCTTGGCCACCATGTCCGAGATGGTGGTGATGCCCAGCTCAGCCGCTCTGGCGCGGGTCATGGCCAGAGCCTGAGTGTTGTTCATGGGGGCGGGATCCAACCAAATCAGTTGGAACTGGCTCTCGTACTCGCGGGCCACCGTCGCATATACTTCTGCCGGGTCGCCGCTGGTGGGCAACTTGAGTACCGTCAGCAGGCCGGTGCCGGTGTACTCCGGGTAGAGATCGATCTCGCCGCTCAGCAGGCCCGCATGAGCTACCGGCGTGCCCCCCAGGTTGAGTTTACGCTCCACCGTGAACCCTGCCGCCTCCAGGGCCAAGGCGTACATTTCCCCCAAAATAAACTGCTCGGTGAAGTCCTTGGAGCCGACGGTAATGGGCTTGGCGAGGCTCCTCTGGGGAGCGAGAGCAAGAACTGTCAGCCCCGACAGGGCCAGCAGGGCCAGGCGACGAGTGGTTTTCAGCATAGGCAAGGTGAGAAGGGATCCCAGGCTAATGACAAGAGGCCCTGCCGAGAGCATTCCGGCCCGGGCCAGGAAGTTTTGACTGCTGAACCACCATTAAACCATTATTCCCCCCGGACTGTGACTGCAAGAACGGACAGTAGAGACTGCCAGCACAGTCGCTTCAAGTTGGTTTGAAATAGACACAGTGTTCCGCGGCGACGGCCCCTCTCTCAGAAAAAGAGGGGAGTTAGAAACCCAAGTTAACAGCTTCACTCCTGTCGAGAACAACTCTGAGGTGTCGCTTGGGTCTTGTTGATGCTTGAGGAGTGGTGAGAACGTCCAATCAGCCTCCGCTTGGGGCTGGGAAAGAGCCTGTTACCGCCCGGATCTTCTGTCGCCGCCCGGCCCGCTCGATCTCCAGCTCCAAGGTGCTGCCCACCTCGGTGCGCTCCACCTCCTGTTGCACCTGATCGGCTGTGGTTACGGCACGACCATTGATGGAGAGAATGACATCCCCAGACCGCAACCCCGCTCGTTCCGCCGGGGATCCCTGGATGACTTCGCCAATCAGCACGCCCTGATCCACCGTTATCAAAATGCGGCTATTGGGATCCTGGTTGAGGCGCTCCTTCAACTCCGAAGTCAGCGTCAGCATGCGGATGCCCAGATAGGGGTGATCCACCCTGCCGCGGGTAATCAGTTGGTTGGCCACCCGCTGGGCCGTCTCAATGGGAATGGCGAAGCCCAACCCTTGCGCCCCCTGGATGATGGCGGTGTTCACCCCGATCACCTCCCCTTGGGCGTTGAGCAGCGGCCCGCCGGAATTGCCGGGGTTAATGGCTGCATCCGTTTGGATAAAAGACACCCGCTTGTCGGGCACCCGAATCTCCCCGCTGGAGCGGCCCAAAGCACTGATGATGCCAGCCGTAACGGTGTTATCCAAACCCAGGGGGTTGCCGATGGCAATGGCCCACTGGCCCGGCTCCAGGGTTTCCGAGCGCCCCAGCTTCACCGTCGGTAGGTTTTGCGCTTGGATCTTCACCACCGCAATATCCGTAACCGGATCCGAGCCGATGACCTGCCCATCAAAGCTGCGGGTATCCTTAAGCGTCACCGTCACCTTGTCGGATCCCTCGACCACATGGGCATTGGTGATGATCTGGCCATCCGGGCTGATGATGAACCCAGAGCCGGTTCCCTGCTGCCGCCGCTGCCGAGGGATAGAAGGGATCGCTTGGCCGAAGAAATCCCGGAAAAAGGGATCGCTGAAAAACTCCTCAGGAAAAGGTGCAGGGGCGCGCACCGTCCGCTCCGAATCAATGCGAACCACTGCCGGCCCCACCTTTTGGGCCACATCGGCGATGAAGTTCAGGTTCAGTTGGGGCAGAGTTGCCGTTGTTTGGGCAGATACCCCCTTGCCCCCCATCAGAGCTGCTCCCAGCCCAATGCCCAGCAGCACCAGCAGCACCGACGAGAGAAGAGACTTCCAAGTGGAAACAGCAAAAGGCTTGAACAAGGATTGGGCAGGTTGGGCAGAAGCTTCTGACCGGGGAGAGGGCTGGCCTGGCATGGATGTGCTGCGCTTCATAGCCACAGGAGAACGGAAGAAAAGGGCTGGGATCGGTGAAAGACTTCGGCCCCACGCAGGGGAAGAAACCTAGAGCCTAATCTAACATGGACAGCAGGGATCCCAGAGGGGGCAACCCTGGCGCTTTGCCGTACTTCCATCTGGAGCGAAGAGCAGTGGAATCTGCTCACCCAAGGTAGCCCATCTCACATCCAACTGGCTTTGATCAGAGGAGAAGGCCCAAAAAGCTTTTGCTTTGTTCCCGGCTTTGCCCGGTCTGCAGCTAATATTAAGTGGGGGTAAGACCATGACCAACCCAGCCAGCCGCCTGTTGGCTCCTCTGCTTGGTGGATTGCTCTCGGCACAGATGGCCGCCCCAGTTTTGGCGCAAATGGGGCCCTTGCCACCACCGCCTCCTGGAGAAGGATGGCGTCCCGTGAATCCTCGCCCCCTTCCCCCTGGCCCTCAACCCCTGCAGCCGGGCCAGCCCTTTCAATTGCAGACCACCTTGCTATTGCGATCTGGGGATCTGATCCAAGCGGTGCATCGCTCTCCAGAAACCCTCTTGATTGCCCCTGGGGAAACCCATGCCGTCAGCCTCAGCCTGGATACTCCTCTGCGGGACATCTACGGCAACACGGTCGTCCCGGTGGGGGCCGTTTTGGAAGGCCAATTTCAGCCGGTGAGCGGCGGCACCCAGTTTGTTTCGCGGGCCCTGATTTTCAACGGCCAATCCTACCCTCTCTACGCCCAGAGCCAGGTTATCCCGCTGCGCAAGGATCCCCGCCACACTTCCGGGGAAGCGATTGTGCAGGATGCCTTGATTGGGGCAGCCGCAGGAGCGATCTTGGGGGGCCTCTTCGGCGACCGGGTGATCTCGACGGAGAAAGTGCTGGGTGGAGCAGCGGCAGGGGCTGTCATCGGCAATGTAACGGCACCGGAAGTGGCGGTGATCGACGCCAACGCCACCCTGACGCTGACGGTCACCCAAGATTTTCAGCCCTACCTGCCCTAGTGAGCTCTTGAAAACAGCTCTGGCCAGGGATCCCTTTCTAGGGACTGGCAGTGAGCCGATCCAAAATCTCGTCGTGGGAGAGGCCCTTGTGCACCCATTCCTCGCAGTGGTGCAGCCGCTGGGCCGTACCGATGAGGAAGCGGTTGAGATCGGCTCCCAGGGATTCGCAGGTGGTCTGCACGCAGATGAGATCCCGCCCTGAAAGCAAGGAGAAGAGGCTGGCCAGCATTCCCGCCTCCAAATATCCGGCAGGCTCTCGCCGTGTAGAAGGTTCCTCCGGCTTGAAGCTGGCGCGAGCGGCAAGGGCAAACCCGGAATTGCGGATCCCGGCTTGAACCAAGCCGTGGTCGGCGGCGGAAAAATCCAGCTCCAGACGTCCCCAGCCGTGGGTAGCCCAGAGATCGCTGAGGGCATCCAGGAAGATCCCCATCGGCAATTCCTGCAGCGGCTGCTGGTAGTAGCCGGAAAGCTCGTCTTCAATACGGCGGAAAAACGCCTCTCCCCAATCGCGGCCACAGTTGTAGAGAATGACGCGGGTGGCTTGGCCGGTTTCGTAGCGCAGGCCGGAGTAGAGAGCTTCCAGCAGGGGCATGGGAAAGGCCGCCAAGCGGTACCCTCCACGGCTGTACAGCAGTCCGGTGTGGATGTCGGGGCGGATGTAGTAGGCGGGGCTGAAGCAGTGTCCGGGCAAGATCTGGTCTTGCAGAATCTCTTGCAGGGAGATCATGGCTATTCTCGCAGTCAGGTGGACAAGAGGGCAGGGATGGATAGATTGGGGAGCGGCTGGAGTTTTTAGCGTGAGGGAATGAATGATTAGGGAGTGAGCTGTATACAGTAAATCGGGGTAAATCGGGAGAAGGAGATCGCTATCCGGGGGCGCAGGGAACTTTGGTGAATGGATTGAGGGCAAATGGACTCAGTTAACCAGCATGGATTTGGCCAAAAGCAGATAAGGGCGGATCATTTCGCTCTCTTCTGCTCCAAAGCTGTAGGTCAGGGAGTCGAGCATCAACTTGTAGGCGGGCTGGCATTGGTCGCGCATCTTGAACGATTTCAGGATCGTCTCCAGCCAGTAGAGCAATTTATCCCGCAGATAGTCTTCGTCGTTGAGCAGCATAGCCATGCAGCAGTAGCGCCACACCATGCTCAGATCCCGGCGGCAGCGCTCCCAAGCCAGGCGACCATGTTGGCGGGTCAAATCCGGCATCATCGGCTGAAACTTCTCCATCACCCGATCCAGCAACTCTTGTTCTTTGGCCTGGAGAACCTGGTAAAGGCGTACCCGCCTCGGGATCCCTTCCACGTAGGCGTGTAGAGTTTTCAACTCATCTGGGCGCAGATAGCGGCCCTCGCTTTGGTGCATCAGCTCGGCAACCTTTGAATTCATAGACAGATCCTCCGTTAGTTGGCTAGTTGGCTTACACGAACATTTCCGCCAAGGTGAGAGCCCGCTCCGGCGGAACTGTGGGCAGGTCAACCTCGATCTCAGAAGAAGAGGGGGAAGGGGATTGGGCCTGAGAAGTGGCGCAGACAGCTTGTAGCTCTTGCCAGTAGGGGGCAAGCAACCCCTGCTGATCCGCCGGCAGGGATCCCTGCACCACCGCCTGCAACTGCTGGAGCGCTGTCGGCACCCCCAGGTGCCGTTCCATCACCCCACAAGTCCATTGCCGCAGGGGCAAGGGATCCCCTATCAACAGGCTCAGGCCCAGGGAGCGCAAACAAAAGGCCAATTGACGAGCCAAGAGGCGCTGAGCTGGGGTTAGAGAAGGTTCTGCCCCACCCGCCCCCCCTCTAGCGGGATTGCTGCCATGCAGCGCTGTCACGATGGGGCTGCCAACGGTGGTTGAGGGGTGCTCCTGCTGTTGCAAAACCTTTTGGATCCAGGTCAGCTCCTGCTGCTGTAAGACCTGATAGAGTTCCAGCCGTTCTTGAAAAGAGAGAGAGTAGCGAATCAAATCTTGCAGATCATCGGGTGTTAGGTAATCCCCTTCTCGCTCGGCGATGCGCTCCGGCCAAGAGTGAAGGTCATCCATGGGTGAAGTCTCCTTAGAGTATGGATTAGAGTACGGATCGAGAGAGCACAACTGAGAGCCCTGAACAAACCAGAGCTAGAGCAAAGCTCCGCCAAACAAGGCAGCAAAATCCTCAAGGGTAAAGGGATCCTCCGCCGGCAATTCCGGCAGCGGTTCTGAGCGTGGGCAGATACCCGACCAATTGAAGCCGGCAAAAAACTGTCCCACCGATTGGGCAAAGAGCATGGGGGACTGCGGCGGCGGCTCTTGAGCAAAGGGAGCCTTGGCCGGGGGTCGGTTATCCCAGTTCAACCCCTGCAAAAAGACCGCCAGCGGCTGGGTTAAGTCCAGATCGGTGTCTAAGTTGAAGGTGACCATGGGCGTTTCTCCAAAGTGTCGAGGGATCCCAGAGAGCCTTCAAAAGCTACAAGCAAGCCTCACAACTGGTGCAAACGCTGCTCGATCTCGCGGGCGCTGGCCCCTTCGGTGATCCAAAAATTGGCGGCATCAATGCGTTCTTGCCCGCCCAATAGGAATTTGCAGTAGGTTTCCCCCATGGCGTAGCACTGAATCTCAATGCAGCCCAGTTCCCGTGAGGTCATGGCGGTGAAAAATCCGGCAAACAAACCGGCATAGAGATGGCAAACCGGCTTGCCCACATCCCCAAGGGTGCGAGCCACCATTGAATCGAACAAGTTGATGAACAAAAACCCCTTCTGCTTGGACTCGGTTTCCACCTCCCACTTGCCCCAGCCCTGAGCTGTAAAAGGCCACCACCAAGTCTCCAGCAAGAAAAGAAGGTTGGATTGCTTAACCCCAACCCCGTACTCCCGCTCGTACCACTTGGAGAAGTGCTTGGCATCGCGGGTGCCCCAATCCATCCCAATCGTGTACATCACCGCCGCCGAAGCATCCCCCACCTCCCGCTCCAAGCCTGTTTGCAAGCCTACAATAAAGTCTTCGCTCAACAGCAGATTTTGGGTGTTGTTCCAATCGATAATCGTTCCCTGATCTCGGTTGAAGCGGAAGAAATCGCGGTAACTGTAGTGAGCATGCTTGCCACGGCCCACAGGCATGGTGACTGCAGGACGGGGATCCGGTCGAGATGGAGTGGTGACCATGGCGCTCTCCTAACAAAAAACAGATGAGTCTAGATCGCGATGCAACAGGATTCGGTGGGATTTAAGGGATCGATAATCGAGTCAGCCAATGCAAATGGGCCAATGAAATGAATAGCTAAGCATTTGATAAACTTAGTCAGCTATTCGAGGGATCCAACATTGTTCAACCCTTTTTTGGTCGTCTATAAGACAACACCTGCCGAACTCAAGGGATCCCTGAACATCGACAATCCATCAAACTTCCCGAGTTTGGGCAAGTGTACTGCCGATGATGCGGAAATCTTCATTTTCTAGCTGCTTAACGGTAGAGCGAGTGATGATCTTGCCCTGCTCCACCAAAACTCTCCCCGTCCGCGGGTGCAACAGGTCTTGTTCAGCCCGCCGACCGATGAGCACTTCGATATCTTTCAGAGAGTTCACGTACATTCCCGGCGGCAGCTCCACCACCACGCCATCGGAAACCACCCTGGCCTGGCAGGCCAGACGAGAATTGCTGCGGGCGCTGGTGATCACTTCCAGAGTTTTTGCTTCGCGGGGGGTGATGGGGGTGAGACTATCCATCCCCTCTTTCACGTAAACATGACAGGTGGCACAGATGCCGCGACCACTACATTCCCGCGAGACATGCAGCTCCTCCGACAAAATGGCCGACAGAAGATTGCTGTAGGTATCGACCTCTGAGACGCGAGATAAAGGCTCTAGCCGGATTTGTTTAACCATAGATGGGATCCAAACGCTAAGGGCAGGCAAGAAACCCCGGCGGGCAAGATCGACTGCAAAAGCAACGCAAACAAATTACAACAATTAACTCCCTTCCCTGCAGTCCTTCTGCAGGTCTACGGCAACACCTGATTTCCCAGTCGATTAAAGTTAAATGTAGGTCAACTCAGATGATGAGTCCCGCACAAGCGACTCTGGGGAAGGCTATATTCTTATTTTGGATTTGGATCAGGTCACTCCGGATGGAAATGTTATAATCCTTAACTACGAATAAACACGGAATCTTTTTTCGCCCAGAAAGCCACAAAGTGAAATCACGTAAATCAGAGCCAACGACAATCCTTTTGTAAATATTTATCGCGGATCTACGTCGGTTGTTCTATTGGCAAGGTAAATCTTAAGTAGGCTCTTCACAGTCTTTTGTTGGCAGTTTTGTTGCAGAGAGATGTGCTGAAGTCCGCCGTAAAAGCATATCGAGCCATTTGCTATTCCCTTCACAATTTCTTTAAAGTAGTCCCTCATTTTGTCTGTAAATTGATCTTTTTTTGTTTTTGTTGACTTCGTCGATTGGGAGCTAGGGTTATGGAATCGCGCCAGCGCCGGCAGGATCCGCAAGCGTTGCAAAACCTGTTGCGGGCCGCCTATCAGCAGCTTTTGGAACGCCAGCCCTACCAGCACGAGAAAACGGGAGAGCTGGAGAAAATCGAGCAGGACTTTCTCCGCGGGCGGATTGGGATCAAACGTTTGGTTCGCCAAATCGGGGGATCCCGTCTTTATCAGCGGCTGTTTTTCAGTACCGGCTGCAACACCCGCTGTGTAGAGCAGGGTTTCAAGCACTTTTTGGGGCGGGCCCCGGCTAGCAAGGAGGAGGTGGCCACCTACCACAACATCTTGGTTCACCAGGGCTTTCAAGCCATGGTCAATGCCTTTATCGACTCTGAGGAATACCGCCACCATTTCGGCAACGACCATCTGCCGCAACCCCGTCAACGGCTGAGCGGCCACCCCCCCTTGGCCTACTTATTGACGGATCAGATGAACCGGCGCCAAGAGCTGGCATTCGCGACAGGGGTGCAGAGCACTTTGCAGGGATCCTCACTGTTGCACAGTTTGGCAGCGACGTCAGTTGGGGATCCCTCAGGCGCTCCTGTTGGGGAGAAAGTCGAGGGTGTAGGCTTGTCTCACATCCAAGTTGGCTTCTGCCGTTCCCAAGGCAACCATCTCCTGGAAGTAGGTTTGCCAGCGCTGGTGGGTCATGGCCCCAATCCCTAGGGTGGCCGCGTCTCCTGAGGTGAGAATGCCGTAGTCTTTCAAAGCTTGGCGGCTGTAGGCCAAGAGGGCCTCGCTCATGTTGGGGTTGTCTTGCCGGATGAGGCGGTTGCCGGGGCGGGGATCCTCCAGGTAGCTGTGCCATCCCTGAATGGAGGCGGCCACAAATTTTTGCACTTGCTCAGGATGGTCTTCGGCAAAGCGGCGGGTGGTCTCCAGGGTGGTGGCGTAGGGGGAATAGCCGTAGTCGGCCAGCAGAAAGACGACGGGATCAAATCCCCCTTCCTGGCGCACGCGGAATGGCTCGGCGGTCACATAGCCCTGCTGAGCAGAATATTTGTCCAGCAAGAAGGGGGTGAGGCTGAGGTTGTAGGGGCGTTTTTGCTCGTCGCTGAAGCCAAACTTGGCCCGCAAAAAAGGCCAGTAGGTGAGGTTGGCTCCCGGTGACACCCAGATGGGCTTACCCCGCAGATCCTCTAGCCGCTCGATGCCCACTCCCGGATGGGCCAACAAACATTGGGGATCCTTCTGAAAAAAGGCGGCCACTGTCACCAATGGGATCCCAGCTTGCAGAGCCGCCAAGGCGTCGGGGCTGGAGCCAAGGACAAAATCTGCCGCTCCCCCTGCCAGCAGTTGCAGCACGTTGACTGCCGCTCCCCCCATGCGGATTTCCACTTGCAGGCCATAGTCGGCATAAATGCCGGTGGCCAAGGCTTGGTAGAACCCGCCGTGTTCCGCTTCCGCATACCAGTTGGTCACCAACCGCAGAGGCCGGGATCTCTCCGCTCGCGCTACTTGGATGGAGTCCTTGCGAAGGGAAGAAGTAAGAGGGTGGAGGAGAGAGGTCGTCTTTCCTCTTGGCTCTCCGCTTTCTCCTTGAGTTGGGGATCCCCCTCCCACCGCCAACAGGGCGGCTCCATTAGCCAGAAAACGCCGTCGGGGCCAACGCTCGCCGGTTGTACCAGACATGGTTCAGGGATCCCTTGGTCAATCCGTCGGAAGTTGGAAAGCTTTTTTCAGCCTATCGCAGGTGAGGGTTGCAGCGATCGTTGATGGGCAACTGCCTTATCGCTAGGCGACACTTTCGCCAACACGCCAGGGGTGCAGAGCACTTTGGCCGGTCAATCTCGGTTGGATAGGCGGGATCTCAGACAGGGGCTCCACTTTTGCGGCAGGATCACTACAACGGGATCCAGATCCGCAAAAAAGAAGTGGTAGATCCGGTATGGGTAAGGTGTATTTGCTGGGGGCTGGGCTGGGCGGGCGGGCGGGTCTGACGCAAGGGGCGCTCGAGATTCTGCGGCAGGCTGACGCAGTTTGGATTGACGAACTGGTGGATGAGCGTTTGTTGGCGGAGTTGCCCCCGCAGGCGCAGGTGTGGCGGCGTTCGGGAGAAGCAGGTTTGCAGCAGGGTATCCTCTGGTTGATTCAGGGCTGTCGGGAAGGCAAGCAGGTGGTTCACCTTAAGTCAGGGGATCCGCTGATCTTTGGCCGCACCCGCGAAGAGATCCAAGCCCTCAGGGAGGCGGGCTGTCCGTTTGAGATTTGGCCGGGGCTGTCTTCGGCGCTGGCTGGCCCCTTTTGGGCAGGGATCCCGTTAACGGATAAATACTTGAGCCGTGCTTTTGCCGTTCTCACCGCCCACGAGCTGGAAGCTCTGCCCTGGGGTGCTCTGGCCCAGTTGGATACTTTGGTGATTTTGATGGGATCCCGGCAGCGACAGCACATTGGCGCACGGCTGATGGAGTCTGGGATCCCGGCAGACCGACCGGTGGCTGTGATCTGGGGAGCGGGGCAGGCAGAGCAACAGGTGTGGGTAGGCACCTTGGCGGAGCTGCAGCAGGAGGCGGGTCAGGCGAAGTTGCCGGGTCTGCTGGTGGTCGGGGAGGTGATCCGGTTGCGGCAGGACTTTTTGCCGGGGATCCCTCCTTTGCCTGCGTTGGCTCCTCTGGCAGGCAAGACGGTTCTCGTCACCCGTTCCGAGGGGCAATCCCCAGCTTTTCGGGAGCTGCTACAGGCCCAGGGAGCGCGGGTGCTGGAAATGCCCACCCTGGTGATCCAACCGCCTAGCAGTTGGGATCCCTTGGATGCCGCCATTGCCCACCTGGGCCAATTCAACTGGCTGTTGCTGACTTCGGCCAACGGGGTGCAGGCTTTCTTTGAGCGGTTGCACCGGCAGGGTCGGGACAGTCGGGCTCTCCACCCCGTACAAGTGGCGGTGGTGGGATCCAAAACGGCTTCCGTGCTCGCCCAGTACGGCATCCATCCCGATCTCATGCCCCAAGAGTTTATGGCCGAGGCCCTGCTCCAAGTTTGGCCGGAGCCGATCCCAGGGCAGCGGATTCTCTTTCCCAGGGTGGAGTCGGGGGGCCGGGAGGAAGTGGTGCAGGGGTTGCGGCAGCGAGGGGCAGAGGTGGTGGAGGTGGCTGCCTATCAATCTGCCTGTCCGGCGACGGCGGATCCCCAGGTGGTGGAGGCTCTAAAGGCTCATCAGGTGGATATCTTCACCTTTGCCAGCTCCAAGACGGTGCAGCATTTTGCCCACTTGATCCAGCAGGCAGGACTGGGCCCAGAGGTGTGGGATCCGCCGGTGCAGATTGCCGCCATTGGCCCCAAAACCGCCGAAACCTGCAAAGCCGTATTCGGTCGGGTGGACATCGAAGCGCAGGAGTATACTTTGGAAGGATTGGTGGCAGCCCTCATCCATCACGTTCGCGGCCCAAGGGCTCCTCTATCGCGACAGCGGTGCGGAGCACTTTAATGAACCCGCCCATGCCGCCCGCGTCAGCCAGCCGGGCATCCCAAGCAGACACACCCAGACACCATGTGGCAGACGGCCAAGCTCTACGAAGACATCCTTTACGAAAAAACGGATGGCATTGCCAAGATCACCATCAACCGTCCCCACAAGCGCAACGCCTTTCGCCCTAAGACCATTGCCGAGCTGATCGATGCGTTTGCCGATGTGCGAGAGGATCCCCGTATCGGGGTGGTGTTGTTGACCGGGGCAGGGCCCCACAGCGACGGCAAGTATGCCTTTTGTGCCGGTGGGGATCAAAGCGTACGGGGCGAGGCTGGCTATCTGGATGAGGCCGGGATCCCTCGCCTAAATGTGTTGGACTTGCAGCGCATCATCCGCTCCTTGCCCAAGGTGGTAATTGCCCTGGTGGCAGGCTATGCCATCGGGGGTGGCCATGTTTTGCATCTCATCTGCGACCTAACCATCGCCGCCGATAATGCCATCTTTGGGCAAACTGGCCCCAGGGTGGGTAGCTTCGACGGGGGCTTTGGGGCTGCCTACCTAGCACGAGTGGTGGGACAAAAAAAAGCCCGCGAGATTTGGTTCCTCTGCCGTCAATACACCGCAGCCCAAGCCCTGGAGATGGGTCTGGTGAATGCAGTAGTGCCGGTGGAAGAGCTGGAAGCCGAAGGGATCCGCTGGGCGCAAGAGATTCTCCAGCACAGCCCCCTGGCCATCCGCTGCCTCAAAGCCGCCTTTAATGCCGACTGCGATGGGCAGGTGGGGCTGCAGGAGCTGGCCGGAGATGCGACGTTGCTGTTCTACATGACCGAAGAAGCTGCCGAGGGCAAGCGCGCCTTTCTGGAAAAGCGCCCCCCCAACTTCCGCCAGTTTCCCTGGCTACCCTAGGTTGTGTTGATCTTCTGGTATCCGGCCTACGAGAATCGCAAGACTCGGCATCTGGTGATTGCTCGACTGGATCGCTTTTCTCAACAACTGAAACGCCTTAAGAGCAACAGTTGCGGCCTAGAGTGAACTCGACGCAGACAAGACAGAGCAAATCAGGACACTGAAGGTCTCACTCCGGCAGGCGAGCAAAGCTGACCCCTCGGTAGTAGTAGGCCAAAATTTGGCGGTAAGTCCAGCCTCGGCGGGCCAATTCTTGAGCGCCCCACTGGCTCATGCCAATGCCATGCCCAAACTTGGGATAGGGGCTGACATCCGGTAAGCTTATCAAATAAGGGATCCCACTCACCCCGACGGTTTGGCCACCGCTGCTGGCGCTGTACATGGCATTGACAAACTGACCCCCATACACCATGACCACACCACGGGTGGCCTGCGTTGCTTCCAGGGCGGCTGCCGACCGCTGGGAAAGCCCCCGGTACACCTGGGAGCGAGTATCGCTAAACACATCAAACCAACCGCGGGAATTGCGATGGTAGAGAACGTAGCTGCGGGCCGCCACCGCCTGCGCCTTCAGGGCCTCTGGGAGAAAACGGGATCCCATTTCTGCATCCACCACACTGGCCACATAGTCTTCCAGATCCACGTAGTTGATGGCCATCACCAGGTTGTACCCGGTCAAGAGCACCTTGCCGGAGTACCAGCGGCCATTCACCGCCACTAGGCCGCCCTCCTGAGGTTCGATGAACAGCACCGGGTCAACCACCCCATGCAGCCGCACCCCTCGAAGGCCGGGCTGAGCCAAAAACCCTTGCATAGGGGGTAGCTCCGCCAGCACCTCTCCCCGACCGTTGATCAATTGGGCAGGGAGAGAAACTCCTACCACCAGGGGGGCAGTGGTATGGGCCAATTGCACTCGCACTGTCACCCCCCAGACGGCTTCCACCCATCCCCAGAAGGCACTGACCACCAGGGATCCCATCACGGCAAGCCAATGCCGCGCTTCCATCATCCGTACCCAGAGTTGCTTTTTGTACACCAACTCCAACCTAGGATAGGGCGAATTTCCGGAAATGGGCTGGTTGGTTGGCAGAAATTGCAGAGAGCTTAAGTCTCCATTACATGCGGAGCATGGGGGATCTATGGGGATCTATCTTATGAACGGGATCCCGTCTCTAGAGGAGCGGGCCGATCCGGCGGCTCCAGCAGGTCGGGTTCCTGGGGCCCAAGCCGGTTGTGGCTGACTCCCAGATGAGTTGAAGAGCTATCCGGCGCCAAGCCCAGGGCAAAGCGCAGCGAGTCCCCCGGTTGCCCATTGGAGAAGAAGAGAAAAGAGCCCAAGGAAGCTAAGGAAAGAAGAGCGGCATAGCCAAACATGGCTCGATAGCCGGATCCCGCCGCCAAGGTGCCCAAAAGGGGCCCCGCCAGGCCGATGCCCAAATCAAAGCCACACATCACCAAGCTAAACAGGCGACCCCGCTCCGCCGGCTCCGAGCGATCGGCCACGAGGGCAGAAATGAGAGGGATCAAAGTCCCAAAACCACAACCCACCGCGATCCCAGCAGCCAGAAAAGCGCCGGTGCTATTGGCAACAATCAGGAGCCCCATCGCCAAGGCATAGGTGGCCAAACTGAAGGAGATAAACGGCCCCCGCCCATAGCGATCGGAAGCGCGACCGGTGAGCAAGCGCACCCCAAAGCTGGCAAAGGCCACTGCCGCATAAAAAAGACCTGGATTCAGGGGAACTCCGACTTCTTGGATCAACAAGGCCACAAAGGTGGTCTGGGTGCCGAAGGCCAACCCCACCAAAAACATCACCCAAGTGAGGGAGCGCACCTTCGGGCTGCCCAGAAGGCTCCAGAAGTCCCCATTCATCGGCAGGGATCCCCAATGCTCACGTCGTTGTTCTCGAACCAGTTGGGTACAGAGAAAGCCCACCAACCCCAGCAGAGCAGAGAAGAGAAACGCAGGGCCATAGCCGGCAAACTCCTGCAGAAAGCCGCCCAAAGCAGGGCCAATGGCTGCACCAATCGGATTGACCAAGCTCATGTAACCCAGGATCTCGCCTCGTTTTTCTTCTGGGGCAAAGTCCACCACCAAGGTTACGTAGGCGGTGGCAAAAGCGGCAATGCTAACCCCATGAAAGGCTCGCACCAGCGCTACCCACGGGATCCAATCGGAGAGCCAGTATCCTATGGGGGCCATTCCCACCACCCCCATACCGATGAGCAGCACGATCTGCCGGCTGTGGCCATCCGCCAGGCGCCCCAACCAAGGGCGAAAGGCCAGCAACCCGATCGAGAAGGCCCCCATCACCAAGCCCACCTGCTGGCTGGTGCCACCGGCATCCCTGACGTAGAGCGGCAACGTGGGCAGCAGCGAGGATAAACTGGCCCAAAAGAGCAGCCCAGCCACAAACAAAATGCCCAAGTTGCGCCGCTGTGCCGGCTGTAGCTGCTCGAATACCCTCACGCCAACTCCTTGTGCAAAATGGAACTCAAAGCGTGCTCCCAGAACCGCGCCCTGGGGTAAAGCCACCTTCGCTGGATCCCTCAGCCCAAAATATTTAGGTGCTAACCTTTCTGATTGTAACCGTATGGCCTGAGGCTGTGAACCGGCCCTGCTCAGCTTTGAAGGTGCTTCCGGTTTGGGACAACAGTTAACCCAAGTCACCTCGAGATGCGCTTTTTGGACTCCGACCCATGCCCGAACAATCGGATCCCCTCACTCGCAGCTTGATTGCCCTGATCCGGGGTTACCAGGTGGGCATTTCTCCTTGGCTGCCACCTGCCTGTCGCTATTACCCTACCTGCTCCCAGTACACCTTGGAAGCAGTGCGGCGCTACGGTGCCCTACGAGGGGGTTGGCTGGGGATCCGTCGCCTCTGTCGCTGTCATCCCTGGCACCCAGGGGGCTACGATCCGGTTCCCGATTTGCCGGGATCCACGCCAACCCAGAAACCCTCCCCCCAGACCCACTCCAGAGACACTTAGGTTGATTGTGGGTAGCAAGCCACAACCTCGATTTCTACTCGGGCATTGAGGGGCAGGCGAGCCACCTGCACGCAAGAGCGGGCCGGAGCCGGATCGGTGGCAAAAAACTCTCGATAAACCTCGTTCATGGCCGCAAAATCCTCCATATCGGCCAGGAAAACTGTTGTCTTCACCACCTTGGAGAGAGTGGTGCCCCCCGCTTCCAGCACCGCCTGCATGTTCAGCAACGCCTGCCGGGTTTGAGAAACAATGTCCTCCCCCACCAGTTTGCCGGTTTTGGGATCCAGGCCCACCTGTCCGGCGGTAAACAGAAATGGCCCCAGAGCAGCAACACCCTGGCTGTAGGGACCGACTGGAGTGGGGGCAGCTTCGGTCTGCACAGCCCAAAGACTTGGCCCGGGCTGACCCTGGTGGCAGCCAGTCTCTGGCTTAGCCGGCTTCGTCTGCTCCATAGAGGTTTGCCCAACTCTGTCGCTACGCTACCACCGGTGGATCGTCGAAGAGCGGGGCTGAGAATGTCAAGATGAATTCGTTGAGAGGGAGAGGGATCCATGCCGTTGATCAAGCTGCAAACGTCTATGCAACCAGAAACCGCCGCAGTAGAGGAGCTGCTCAAGGCGCTGTCTGCTGCTCTATCTGAACAGTTGGGCAAGTCGGAAGCCTACGTGATGACCGCCTTTGAAGGTGGGATCCCGATGACCTTTGCCGGCAGTGGGGATCCCTGTTGTTACGTAGAAATCAAGAGTATCGGGCAATTTTCCGCCCAACAAACCCGAGCCATGAGCGAGTTTTTCTGTGGCACCATCGAGGCCCGATTGGGGATCCCCAAGAAGAGGATTTACATTGAGTTCAGCGACGCCAAAGGCTATCTTTGGGGATGGAATGGCACGACTTTTGGCTAACGATACTTCCCCCCTCTGAGAGCTGTTTACTCTAGCTTGTCCCAGCTCACCTCACAGAAACTTTGTAGGAGTTTGGCCGTGCAAGAGCTGCCCCAACCCAGTACAAATCCCCAAAAGCAGCGGATTTTGCTCAAGCTTGCTGCGGTTTTGGGCTCGGCCATTTTTATCTTTTGGGCAGCACATCGATTGGGATTTTTTGGGGTTATTCAAGACTGGCTCACCGGGGCTCTGGCTTGGATGGAAAGCTTGGGGCCGCTGGGGCCAATTCTCTTCATCGCCATTTACATTGTGGCGACGGTGCTGCTTCTACCGGCTTCGGTGCTGACCTTGGGGGCAGGAGCTGTGTTCGGGGTACTGGCTGGAACTGTGTATGTGCTAATCGGGGCAACCATTGGAGCCAATTTGGCCTTTTTGATCGGGCGCTATTTGGCGCGGGAGCAGGTGGCGAAATGGATTGAGGGAAATGCCAAGTTTGCGGCTATCGATCGAGCAGTGGGACGTGAGGGATGGAAAATAGTCGGCCTGATTCGGCTGTCGCCTGCGTTTCCCTTCAATGTGCTCAACTACGCCCTGGGACTGACCCAAATTTCTTTTCTGGATAACTTGCTGGGCACTGCTGGGATTGTGCCGGGCACTTTTATGTATGTGTACATCGGCTCGTTGGCGGGATCCCTGGCCAACATGGAAGGCGCGGAGTTGGATCCTCAGGCTCAAGCCGCCCAATGGGTTGTTCGCCTCGTGGGGCTTATCGCCACCGTAGCTGCCACCGTCTACGTCACTCGCGTTGCCCGCCAAGCCCTACAAGAAGCGGTGGAGCCTGTTTAGGGAATTTGCAATGATTTCAGGTTACGATGAGACGCATAGGCTACTGTGTTGCTACGCAACGCTGACGTGACCGCGCTAGCGGGACGGAGTCCTTGAAAAGTCTTCTGATCCCCTGCATTATTGCTCCGCAACGCCGACGCGACCGAGGTGGGATCAAGCGAAACAATTCGAGGATCGGATGGGATCTGTATGCACCGAGACTTGAATGGCGCACGTGGGACTTTCCTGCGTGCTTTGGGAGAGCTCCCCTGGTTGAGGGAATTGTTCCTGCAATCTGCATTGGTGAAAAATGCTGGTGTTTGTTAGCGTTGAGTAGCTAAAAAAGCTTGGCTTAGCCAACAACTTGGCAGAGGGTTTCCTGCCGCTCTTGGTCTTGTTCGGCCAGCTCCTGGATGGCCTGTTGGTACACTTGGGCAGGCGTGGATCCCTGGTTGACTTGTTTCAGCCAGCGTTGGGCCTCATTGCCCTGGTAGAGCAGGGTTTGCAAGGGAGCTAGAAAACAGCCCAAACCCTGAGGTTGGCCAATGCGCCAAGCTTCGGTCAGCAGCTCTTCGATCCACTCTTGGGCCGCCCGTTCCCGGCCTGTCCGCCAATCGACCAGACGAGATTGCAGCGATTCTCGGGCAGCAGCCTGCTCGTTGGCTTCGCAAAGGCTCTCCAGCTCTGCCGGGGTAAAGGGCCCCCGCAAGGGATCCAGCGCTTCCGGCTGGGCCAGCAACTGCCAGAGACGGGCTTCCACCAAGGCAGTAATGGCCAGAACCATCACCGGATCCCCTACCAGATCGCAAATGCGCAGCTCCACCCGGTTGAGATGGTAGGGCCGATCCGGGCCGTTGGGCCGCACCGAAGCCCAGAGGTGGCGCACATTCTGCATGGTGCCCAGGGCTAGCTGCTCCTGGATCCAGGCAATGTAGTGGGCATGATCCCGGAAGAAGGGCACCTGGGCCGGCGTTTTGGGGAACACCTGCCAACGGGTGGAGTGGGATCCCGTCACCCGTCCGTCCAGAAAAGGAGAGGAAGCGCTCAGGGCCAGGTAGAGAGATGCTTCCGCCCGCAATAGGCGGCAGGCCCGGAAGATAGCCTCAGTATCCGGCAGGCCGACATTGATGTGAATGCTGGCAGTCACTACCCGCGTGCCGTAGGTGCGTTCGATGTAATCGTGGTAGGGGTTGCCGGGATCCGATCGCTCGAAGTGATCGCTGCCACCCGAAGCTAGCGTGCTCCCTGGCAGAAGGGTGTAAGGGCCAAGACGGCGCAAAAATTGCCGCAACTGCAGGCGAGGCCGCAACAAGGCACAGAGTAGGTCTTCGTAGCGGCGGAGAGGGGGGGTGATGTACTCTACATTGCGCCGATCCGGCTCCTGCACAAACCCCGGCAAAGCTTGGCAAATGCGATCCGATAGACCCACCACTTCCCCGGCGGCGGTGCCGGTGTACATTTCCACCTCAAAGCCCTTGGTCAACAGCACAGGCCAGCCTCCAGCCGCAGCCTCACCAGTCTAACCTTTCTCTTCTCCCCTCATTGTCCTGGGTTTTGGCAGGGAATTGGCCGGTGGTAGGAAAGTTCCTCGACCTGTTTTAGCTAGCCCGCCGGGGAGCTCTGCCCTCTGTCCGTAGGACGGTCGCGTAGCGTTGCGTAGCAACATAGGGTCGTAAGGCCTACGGCCCGCTACCGCGAACGGGAAAGGCGGGAGTATTTTGGTTTTCAATGTACTGGCGCAAAACCGAGACAGTAACCCCACCACAGGAAGCAATAAAATACGATTCATGCCACAGAACATCTTTCCAATCAATCTTGTTCATGTAATCTGCAAACTGGCTTCTAATCCTGCGGCTAGAAACGGACTGGATATTGTTTACAAACTTGGACAAGTCCATCTGTGGATAATACTGGAATAGCAGGTGAATGGGGTCTGCTTCGCCATTAAACTCAATAAGTCTACAATTCCACTTTTGACACAGGTCACGCAGAATTTCATGTAATCTTTGCAACATTTCGCCAGTAAACGCCTTGCGACGGTATTTGGTAGTTAAGACTCAATGCACCTTTAAATCGGATACAGCCCTGCCACCAGAAACAAAGTCATTTTTCATGGTTACTTTTACTCTAGTACCAGTATAATGAGTGTAGCAGGATTTTGACGCTCTCATCCTCATCATGAGAACTGCTTACAGCCTATTAATTAAGATAGGATACAAGTATTCAAGAGGAAGGAGAGAGGAACATGCCAACCCATTCGCTAGACTTACGGCAAAGAGTTGTGGCCGCTTATGAGGCCGGTAAGACCTCCATCCGCCAGGTGGCCAAACGGTTCATGGTGACCAAAAGAACCGTACATCGCTGGGTGCAACAGTATCGACAAACTCAGGACTTAACTCCCAAGCAAGTCGGCACGTTAGGCTGTGCCGTGCCGGAGGCATAGCGAGTGGGTATCTTGGAACAACATCGACAGGCAGTGATACCAATCATTGAAGAACACCCAGACTTCTACCTGTGGCAGTATCAAGAACTCTTACGAGAGCGGTTGGGTATTGATGTGAGCACCGTTACAATACACAACTTTTTAAAAAAGCAAGGAATGACTCTGAAAAAAGACTTACCGCAGTGCGAAAGTCAAAGAAGAGGAGGTGCAAAGAGAACGATTAGCTTATAGTCAAGCAGTCCAGAATATTTCGGTGGAGGATTGAGTTGCCCTAGACCAGACAGGGGTGCGGGAGGGAATGGAACGGAGAGTATCTTGGAGTTTGCGCGGTCAAAGAGCTTATCATTATCGTCTGGGCTGTTGAGAAAAGCCTCTGGCCGCGTGCATTATTGCTATGCCTACGGCACCCGGACGGGAACCGCACCGCTGACGCGAAAAGGAGAGGGGGGCTAGGGATAATCCAACGAAGCGGTTTCACTGGGATTGGAAATGACTGGGGTCTGGATGGTCTGCAAAGGTGCCGTGATAGGCAGCCTGCATAGCCGCCAAAGACACCGACAACACGGGATCCCCTTCTGCCGTGGTCAACACCAAGGGATCCTCAGGGGATCCCACCTGCCCCAAAAACTGCCACTGGCCTGGCAGTTGGGATTCCAAATAGGCTTCCCAGAGGGAGCGATGGGCTGGGTTTACAGAGACTAGGATGCGGCTGGATCCCTCTCCAAACAGGGCTTGATCCCAACGGCCTGAGGGTGCGGGAAGGCAGAGGGTGGCTCCCTGGCTGCCGCTGAGACAGGCTTCTGCCAAGGCCACTGCCAGCCCGCCGTCGCTGCAGTCGTGGGCCGAGCGCACCCACCCCTGGCGGATCCCATGGCGGCAGGCAGCCTGCACTTGCTTTTCCAATTCCAGATCCACAGGGGCAGGCCGGCCCGTGACCTTCTGGTGAATGACCGCCAAATACTCGCTCCCTCCCAAGCTAACGGGGGCCTGGGATCCCAGCAGGTAGACGAGATCCCCTGCCTGCTGCCACCCTTGGCCACAGATCAATTGCAAATCGGGAACCAGGCCCACCATGCCAATGACAGGGGTGGGGTAAATGGCTTGGGAGCCGGTGGGGGTAAGGGTTTCGTTGTACAGGGAAACGTTCCCCCCCGTTACCGGTGTACCTAGGGCTCGACAGGCATCCCCAATCCCCTGACAGGCCAGAGCCAACTGCCAGTACACCACCGGGTTTTCCGGGTTGCCGAAATTGAGGTTATCGGTCACAGCCAAGGGATCCGCCCCCACACAGGAAAGGTTGCGGGCCGCTTCTGCCACGGCTGCCTTGGCCCCCTCATAGGGATCCAAATACACCCAGCGGCCATTGCCGTCGAGGGTGGCAGCCACCGCCTTGCGAGAGGGCCGGAGAGCGGGCACTTCTCCTGAACCAAACTTCTGAGAGCGGATGCGGATGACGGCAGCATCCCCCTGCCCCGGCCAGAGGACGGTGTTGTTTTGCACCTGATGGTCGTATTGGCGGTAAATCCAGGCTTTGCTGGCAAGGGTGGGGCTGGCCAAGAGCTGCAGCAGCACCTGTTCCCACTCCCGAATTTCCTGACCTAGCTGGATCCCTCGGCAGTTACAGGGGGGCAGCGTGGCGGGATCCCACTGCCAAGCCTCTTGGACATAGGTGGGGGGCTCCTGCAAAACGGGCCGCACATACACAGGGGTCTCTTCCGCCAAAGCCCGCGCCGGCACCTCCACCACCCGGGATCCCTGGTGCCAGACTTCCACCACCGGCTCTGCCAGCACCTCCCCAACCACACGAGCTTGGAGGCCCCAGCGCTGGAAGATCTCAATTAACTCTGCCTCGTGGCCTTTCTGAGCCACCAGCAGCATCCGCTCCTGGGATTCCGAGAGCAGGTATTCCCAGGCTTGTAGGCCGCTTTCCCGCGCCGGCACTCCATCCAAATCCAGCCGGATGCCCACCCCTCCCTTGGCGGCCATTTCCGAAGTGGAGCAGGTGAGGCCAGCCGCCCCCATGTCTTGGGCCGCCACCACGGCTCCTGTGGCAAAAGCTTCCAGACAGGCTTCGATGAGACATTTGCCCAGGAAGGGATCCCCCACCTGCACCGCTGGCAGATCCTGTTGACAGTGCTCCCCAAGCAAGGACTCCGTCTCGCTGACGCGAACGGCGCTGGCAAAGCTGGCCCCACGGATCCCATCCCGCCCTGTAGTGGAGCCTACATACAAAACCGGGTTTCCCACCCCTTGGGCTGCAGATTTGACAACCGTAGGCGTCTCCAGCAGCCCCAAGGTCATCACATTCACCAGAGGATTGCCCGTGTAGCAGGGATCCACGGCCACCTCGCCGCCTACAGTGGGTACCCCAACACAGTTGCCGTAGTGGGCAATGCCCTCCACCACCCTGGCCATCAAGCGGCGGTTGCGGGGATCGGTCAGGGGCCCAAAGCGCAGCGAGTTGAGAAGGGCAATGGGACGAGCGCCCATGGTCAAGATATCCCGCAGGATCCCGCCCACGCCTGTGGCTGCCCCCTGAAAGGGCTCCACTGCTGAAGGATGGTTGTGGGACTCGATCTTAAAAGCCAGCCAATCCCCCTCCCCCAGATCCACCACGCCGGCATTTTCCCCCGGCCCCACCACCACCCGCTCTCCAGTGGTGGGAAAGTTTTTCAGCAGAGGACGGGAGTTCTTGTAGCAGCAATGCTCCGACCACATCACCCCAAACATGGCCAGCTCCGTGGGGTTGGGATCCCGTCCCAGTTGCTGCTGGATCTTCTGGTATTCGTCCAGGGAAAGGCCGTGGGCCTTTAAGTCTTCGAGGGTATACATCGCCTATAGCCATTAGGTCAGCAACCCGGGGCCCAGGAGACGGGCCTGCCGCTCTTCCAGTATGCGGCTTAAGGGGGGCCACTGCTTCAAGTCGGGGTCAAGGGCCAGGAGCTGTTCTGCCGCTTGGCGGGCCAGGTGCAGCACTTCTTGATCGTCCATGAGGCTGGCCAGGGCAAAATCCGGCAGCCCCGACTGGCGGGTACCCATCACTTCCCCAGGTCCTCGAAAACGCAAGTCCATCTCGGCAATGAAAAACCCGTCCTGGGATTGCTCCAGCACCTTCAGCCGCCGCAGGGCCTCTTCTCCTTTGGATCCCGTCATCAGGATGCAATAGGCTTGGTCGGATCCCCGTCCCACCCGTCCCCGCAGTTGGTGCAGTTGGGAGAGCCCGAAGCGCTCTGCATGCTCCACCAGCATCACTGAGGCGTTGGGCACATCCACCCCCACTTCCACCACCGTGGTGGAAACCAGAATATCCAGCTCCCGGCGGCGGAAAGCTTCGATGACCCTCTCCTTCTCGCTGCTGGTCATGCGCCCGTGCAGCAGGCCCACCCGGAACTGAGGGAAGACCTTTTCCTGCAGGCGCTGGTGTTCCTCGATGGCGGATTTCAGATCCAGCTTCTCCGACTCCTCAATGAGAGGCAGCACCACGTAAGCCTGCCGCCCTTGGGCAATTTCCCGCTCTATCAGCCGCACCACTTGCAGGCGATCCCCAGGTCGAGCTACCACCGTATGCACGGGCTTGCGCCCCGGCGGCAACTCGTCAATTTGGGTAACATCCAGATCCCCATGCAGGGCCAGGGTGAGGGTGCGGGGGATGGGGGTGGCAGTCATGGTGAGCACATCGGGGTGATCCCCTTTTTGTTGCAGGGCGGCCCGCTGCTCTACCCCAAAGCGGTGCTGCTCGTCGATGATGACTAGGCCCAGGTTGCGAAACTGCACCGCCGGTTGGATTAAAGCATGCGTGCCCACCACTAAGGGCAATTCCCCAGTCTGCAACTGCCGCAGGATCTCCCGCCGCTTGCCGGGAGGCGTGGATCCGGTCAACAGTTCAACGGGCACCTGTAGCTGGCTTAGCCATTCCACCAACTTGCGGTAGTGTTGCTCGGCCAAGACCTCGGTGGGAGCCATCAGGGCTGTTTGCCAACCGGATTGAATGGCCGCCAGCAAAGCCGCTACCGCCACCACGGTTTTGCCGGATCCCACATCCCCTTGCAGCAGCCGGTTCATGGGCAAGGGATCCCGCAAGTCCGCCAGGATCTCGTCAATGGCCCGCTGCTGGGCAGCCGTGAGCTGAAAGGGCAGGATTTGATAGAAGCGATCCAACAGCTCCCCTCGAGCCGGATGGTAGCGGGGTACGGCCTGGGCTTGGGTGCGGTAGCGCTGCCGCCGCTGCAGGAGGCCCAATTGCAGGTAGAAGAACTCGTCAAACACCAGCCTTCGCCGCGCTTGGGCCAGACGTTCTGCCGTCTCGGGAAAATGAATCTGCTGCAGCGCCGTGGGCAGATCCAACAGGTGAAACTGCTGTTTTAAGTGGGGGGGCAAGGGATCCTCCACCAACGCCGCTGCCGGCAGGGCCAGTTGCACCGCCTTACGCACCAGATCGGCGGGGATCCCTTCCGAGAGGGGGTAAACGGGCAGGATCTTGCCAACCCCAGAACTGTCCTGCAGGCTGCCCTCGCTGGCCAGTACTTCAATTTGGGGGTTGTCCAACGTCAGGCCCAGCCTGCCCTTTTTCACCAGGCCACTGGCAGCCACCACCGCTCCCTTGGGGTATTGCCGCTCCAGAGAAGCTTGCCAACTGCGCTGGGCAAACTGCCGCCCGCTGTAGAAGCGGCTGAGGGTGAGGGTGCCGCTCTTGTCGGCAATCTTCAAGTTAAAGATGGTCAGAGAGGGGTTTTTGGGGCTGGTGAAGCAGGTGCAGCTTTTAACCGTCCCCACCAGAGTCACGGTTTCTCCCACCTTGGCCTGGCGGATGAGCACCTGCTGGGAGTAGTCCAGATGATCCCGGGGAAAGTAGTAGAGGGCATCCCGCACGGTGTGCAGGCCCAGTTGTGCCAGTTTTTCCGCCGACTTGGGGCCAATCCCTTTGAGAAATTGCAGCGGCTGCTCTAGGCTAAGGCCAGCGGGGAGAGGCGGGGAAAGGGTGCTCTGGGAACCCCACCGCTGTTGCGACGAGGCCGGGCTAGGTGGGTGGGAACGAGGGCTCTGCCCCGCTGGCACCAGCGGTCGGGAAAGCTCTTGCTGACGTCGGACTCGCTCTAGCCAACGGCGAGTTTCGGCCACCAAGTGCTGGCGTTCGGGCAGCTCTAGCTCCGGGTACAGGGTATAGCGGGATCCCAGTTCTTTCCATCGCCGCTGGTCATCTCCATCGAGCACCCAGTCGGAGGGGGGATCCTGTCTGAACACGCTTCCCACAAACTGAGAGAAGGTTTGCTCTCGCCCCCGGAGATTGGTAAACCCCAACTCTGCTTCCAGAGAAAGGGCACGCTGGAGCCGCTGTAGATCCACTTGTGTCAAGTTGCTTGGCTGTTGGGAGTGCTCCTTGTCAATCCAACTTTAGCCAACAACAGCAGGACAACCGCAGGAGTACAGCAGCACAAGCCACACTTTCCATCTCTTGTTGACATACTCCCTGCCCTGAAGGGCAAGGATTCTTGACGCTTCAACAACCGCTGCTGGCAAGCCAGGCTTACGCAGTCTCCGCGTCCGTTTTAGTGCTACGCACCGCTAACGTGAAAGAGCCGGGCGCTCGCCTCGACGGCGCGGAGCGCTTTGCCCCATCCCGACTGCGGAAGTTTGACTTTAACTTTCTTAGCCAAGCTGAGCACAAGGCCACCCTGTCGCGTCAGCGAGCCGTAGGCTTTAGGGCGGGGTTTTAGACCCAGGTTTCTGATAAAGAAAAAAGCCTGCCTTGTTACTGTGCAACACTATCGCAACGGGGCAGGGCAAAGGGATCCCTGGGGATGAGGAGAGCGTCAGCTACGGGCCAAGGCGGATCCCAAAAGCAGGGCCATCACTGCCGGAACCAAGGCAATGGCCAGGATGGTGAAAACTTGTGCGTCCGTCATAACCAACTCCCTAACAGTGGAATTGCACAAAAGCCAGTCCCCTCACTTTACCAAAAAACTGGGTCTCAAGCCCCGTCCTTTAGGATGGCTTTGCGACATACTCAGGGCAGCAGCAGGGTAGTCAACCGCTCTCGCCTACGGCGGCGCGGATCGCTATATTCCTGCAAGCGGGCTGTAGGCCAAGAAAGGGAACGACTGGGGAGAAAGGCCTACGGCCCGCTACCGCGACAAGCACCGCTGTCGTAACCAGGGATCCGAATCCTCGCCCTACCGCTACGCGGTTTGCCTTGGCGGTTCGTAGGCTTTAGTAAGCTAGTAGGGCGGGGAGAGACCGGTGCAGAAAGGCAGCTTTGATGCGGCGGCGCATTCTACAGCTTTGCATCCTCGGCTGGGCGATGCTCCTCACCCTGGCAGCGGGGGGCGGGGGATCCCTGCCAGTTCCCCACTTTTTTGGCATTGAGACTCTTCAGGCCCAGGCTCAAACTTCAGCCGGAGAACTGCCACAGCCGGTGCGCCTGCAACTCCCCCCTGGCCTGGCCCGCTACACCTACGACCGGTCAGTGGGCGATTATTTTGAGGAGATCGAGCCGCTGCTGCCGGGCGGAGCCTATGCCCAGTGGGCTTTCTACCCGATCCCGGTCTATATCCAAGGGGATCACGCCCAGTGGAAAACCTTTGTGGAGCAGGCGGTCAAGGATTGGTCTGCCTACATCCCGATGCGGGTGGTGGCCAAAGAAGAAGAAGCCCTGTACGGGATGAGTATTTACCGCGTTCCCCCGATTGGTGGCGGGGTAGTAGGGGCAGCCCGACCTGAGTTTTTCTTCGCCTCGGATGGCTCTTTACAGCAGCGGGTGCGCATCATCATTGCAGAAGGACAGGGGTTGGCCGAAGTAACGGCGGTGGCTCGGCACGAGATCGGGCATGGGTTGGGGTTGTGGGGCCATAGCCCGAACCCGCGGGATCTGATGTACGGCGGACACCATGCGGCGGCCACCGGCAATCGACGGGTGTTGCGGGTGCCCAACATTACCAAGCGGGATCTGAACACCCTGAAGCGGCTCTACGAACAGCCTACCTTGATCGGACAAATCTTTCCCGAAAGCTAAAGTGCTCCGCACCGCTGTCGCGAACGCAAGCTGTTCTAAGTTCCCAGGATCTTTTGCGCTCCCCGCCACCCCATGGCCAGCAGGAAGAACATCAACTGGGTGGCGACAATGCTGGGGCCAGAGGGCAGGTTCAAGGCTGCCGAGGCGATCATCCCCAACACTGCACTCAGGCCCCCAATGCCCATGGCCAGCATCACATAAGTCGTGAACCGGGATCCCAACATCTGCGCCGTCGAGGCCGGGATGACCACAAAGGCGCTCACCAGCAACACCCCCACCGAGCGAATCGCCAGGGCCACCACCAAAGCCAGCAACACCACAAAGGCCAGCCGCTGCCAGCCCACCTGAACCCCTCGTGCCCGCGCCAGCGGCTCATCCAAGGTGAGCAACATCTGAGAGGGCAAAGTCAATCCCACATAGGCCAAGCCGGTGAGCAAGAGGATCCCGCTCGTCCACAGGGCCGCTGTGCTGATCCCCAAAATGTCCCCGAACAGCAACTGGTTGAGGTTCCCCCGATAGCCGGGCAGCAGGCTGAGGGTGATAACGGCCAGCGCCAAAGAGGAAGAGTAGATGATGTTCAGCACTGCATCCGCCGACAGTTGGGTGCGCTCCAAGACAAAGGTGACGCCCAAGGCAAACCCCACCCCAAACACCATCAGCACCACGGTGGGATTCAGCCCCAGCAGCACTCCCAAAACCATCCCCAGCAGAGCCGAATGCCCCAAGGCATCGCTAAAAAACGACAGTTGCCGCAAAATGACAAAGCTGCCCAAGAGCCCTCCGGTTACCCCAGTAAGGATCCCGCCCAGCATGGCCCGCTGCATAAAGGGCAACTGCAACAGCTCCACCACCTGCACCCAGCCTTCCAACATCTCTTTATCTCTCAGTGACGGTGGATGTAGCGAACAAAACAGTGCTTCGCGCCACTGTCGCGAACAGGCCCATAAACGCGGCTCAGCACCTCTGGCGCCAAAGCCACCTGGGGGGATCCCTGGCAGATGAGGGATTGGTTGAGGCACAGCACGCGGTCGCAATAGCAAGACACCATCTCCAGATCGTGGGAGATCTGCAAAATGGCCCAGCCCAGAGATTGGCGCAGCTCTTCCAAGAGCTGGTAAAACTCCCCCTCGCTGGGTGTATCTAAGCCTGCCGGTGCCTCGTCGAGGATAAGCAACCGCCGCGGCCAAGCCAAGCAATAGGCCAACAGCACCCGTTTCAGCTCCCCGCCGCTGAGCTGGCCCAGAGCCTTAGAGAACAAGTGGGATGCACCGGCTCGCTCCAGCGCCTCTTTCACCGCCTGCCGCCGAGCAGAGCGCTGCTGCCAAGGCCAACGGGGTTGCAACGCCCCCCAACCCAAGCCCACAAACTCCTCCACCAGCATGGGGAACCCAGGGTTGAATTGAAAACGCTGGGGCACGTAAGCCACCTGCTGCCGCACCGAGGGGGGCAAATAACCGGATAGGCGCACCGGCTCTCCCAGAATGCAAACCGAGCCGCACTGCCGCGGCAGGATCCCCAAAATCGCTTGCACCAAGGTACTCTTGCCGGCTCCATTGGGGCCAACAATGGCCGCATGGGATCCCGCCCTCAGCTCAAATGACACATTCTGCACTGCCAAGCGGGATCCCCGATAGACCGTCAGCCCCTCTACCCGAAGGACAACCTCGCCGGTCACCGCCCCCTCGCCAGCAGTTGTTCCAGGGAAGCCTGCCCCAGCCAGGGCAGCTCCAGCGGCACCAAGGCCGTCTCCTTCTCAAAGGCTGAGATCAAGTTATCCACGTTCTGCCGCAGGATGGTCAGGTAATATTCCGGCTCGATCCCCTCAGGGCCGGCAGTCTCGATGGGATCGAAAATCCGCACTTCCACCCCCAAATCCTTGGCCAGGATCTGGAAGGGGTTGTCGTCTCCCACCTGGGGTTCCACCAAGATGGTCTTCAGGCCCGACTTCCGCACCGTCTCCATCACCCGCCGCACATCTTCTGGAGAAGGATTGGCCTCTGGGATCTCCACCAAGAACTCGGCTTTGAGGTTGTAGCGCTCGGCAAAATAGGGGGCAAAGTCGTGGAAGACCACAAAGCTTCTTCCGGCAAAGGGCGCCAATCGAGCGGCAATCTCCTCATCCAAAGCCTTGAGCTTCTCGATAAAAGCAGCCGCATTGGCCCGGTAAATCTCTGCCCCTGCCGGATCTGCAGCGATTAAGCCGTCGCGGATGTTTTCCACCTGCTGAATGGCCCGCCTGGGATCCAGCCAAATGTGGGGGTTGAACTTGCCGTGGCTGTGCCCATGAGAGTGTCCATGACCGTGTCCGTGAGAATGGCCATGAGCGTGTCCGTGACTGTGGCCGTGCCCATGCTCTGGCTTCTCCGTCTGCAAAGTCGGGATCCCTTCGCTGCTGTCGATGGTTCGCAACCGAGGATTGGCGGCATTGGCGATCAACCCCTCCAGGAAAGTTTCCATTCCCAGCCCATTGATCACCAACACATCCGCCTGAGCCAGCAAACGAACATCCTCAGGTCGAGCCTGAAAATCGTGCGGCCCCACCTGAGGGGGAATGAGCGGCGTGACTTCTGCCCGATCCCCAACCACAGCGCGAGTAAATTGCGTTATCGGCAAAATCGTGGTCACCACTTTGGGGGGGGTGGATCCCTGCTGAGCTTGGGATCCCTCCTGTCGAAGGTGCAAGCCGCCCAGGATCCCAACCGAAAGAGCGGCCACCAGAGATACCAGCGATCGCATGGGTCGAACAGAGGGAAGAGAGCTAAACCTATCGGTCATGTGCTGAAATACCTCACCAAACAACAGAGACAGCAGAACTTGCAGAACCCGACCTTTGAAAAGCCAAAGCCCTCTGCTGAAGCAAAGAAAACATGCTCACCAGACCATTGCTCCTGGAAGGGCTAAGACTGAAGTTCAGGCCCATTTCCTCAACAAAGCGGAGAGAAACTCGCAGAATCTCCTCCGGCGAGAGGCCACTCAATCCCTCTACCAAAACCGCAACCAAACCCTTCACCAACTGGGCATCGGCATCCCCTTGGATGTAGAGCTTGCCATCCCGGAAATCAGTGGCCAGCCATACCCGCGACGCACAACCTCTAACCAGGTTCTCCTCCCTTCTCTCCCCTTCGGGCAAAGGGGGCAGCCGTTTGGCATAAGCCAACAGAAGCTCATACTTCTGCTTAGAAGTTTTGGCTTTTTGGAAGCGCTCAACAATTTGCTGCAGAGCTTCGGGCATCCGTTAGCTCGTCTGATGAGAATGATAATCAGATCCATAATAACACCCTTCCCAGGGAAGTTGGTTGCTCAGCCGGGATCCCTACCGGGCCGGCGGTTTCTCCGTGGAGGCCTGTTCTGGACTGAGTTCGTTGTTCTTCGCGGGGGAAGCCTATTCTGCGTGACAGGGATCCGGCTCGATCTGTGAACCCCTTGTGCAGTTGGGAAAGGCCGTGTGGGTGGGGTTATTCCGACCTCTCGCTACCGCACCGAGCGATAACCGCCACTCACCCCCTGGGGTGAGAGGATCAGTTGCCAAAGCTGACTGGCCCGTGCCTTGAAGCTACCAGCGCTCATCAGGAGATAGAGCCGCCACATGCGGCGAAAACGCTCATCGTAGCGGACGGCCAATTGGGGCCATGCCCGCTCAAAATTGGTGTACCAGGCTTTCAAGGTGGCCACGTAATTGATCCCAAAATTGTGCCAGTCTTCCAGCACAAAGAGACCTTCAAAGGCTGCAGTAATCAGATGAGGCGAGGGCAGCATCGAGTTGGGAAAAATGTAGCGTTCAATCCAGGGATCCCGCCCCTGGTAGGCCACGTTGCTGCCGATGGTGTGCAGGAGAAACAAACCATCGTCGGTTAACAAGCGTCGGGCTACCTGCACAAATGTCCGGTAGTTTCGGTAGCCAACATGTTCAAACATGCCGACAGAAAGAATCCGATCAAACTTTCCCTGGGTCTGGCGGTAGTCCTCTAACCGAATCTCAACCGGCAGGCCGCGGCAGCGTTCACTGGCCAGTTTGGCTTGCTCTTTTGAGACGGTGATGCCCACAACCTGCACCCCATAGCGTTCGGCCAAGTACTGCGCTGTGCCTCCCCAGCCACAGCCGATGTCAAGCACCCGCATGCCGGGTTGGAGACCTAGCTTGCGGGCAATGAGGTCAAGTTTGGCCTCCTGGGCTTCATCCAGAGTTTGTGCACCCCCCTCCCAATAGGCACAGCTATAGATCATGCGGCGATCCAGCATGGCCTCATAGAGATCATTGCCAATGTCGTAGTGGCGCCGGCCAATGACAAATGCCCCCTTGCCCCGCTGGCGATTGATGAGGCGACTATCCAACCCAAGCAGGGGCTGAATTAGCCAACCCACCCGCTGCGGTGCCTGAGTGGTCAGGAGACGACAAATTAACTCATCAATGGCGGCACAATCCCACCAGCCTTCCACGTATGCCTCGCCAAGGCCCAGGGATCCGTAGAGCAGGCAGCGCAGGTATATCCGCTCGTCGTGAACTTGAATATCCCAGGGTTGCGAGCCATTGAGGGTTATACCAGCAGCATCCAGAACCCGAAGTGCATGCTGACGCGCCAGCCGGTGCAAGCCGTTGAGTCCTTTCCCCATCCTTGGGAATCCCTCACCACAGGGAAACTGACTCAACAAATACAACCCAACATGGCAAGGGATCCAGCAAAAGTTTCCAATTTCTAGGGATCCCCCCGAAGGGGGAACGCCCTCTCCGGGGCAGAACAGATCGAAATTGTCCCACTGGGGTTTCCAATTTCTAGGGATCCCCCCGAAGGGGGAACCCCTTGCCGCGATTTGCGCCCACGTACAAGATCCTGTTTCCAATTTCTAGGGATCCCCCCGAAGGGGGAACCTCAGGAAAGCCCAGCGAGCTTGCTCGTTGAGCTCAGAATGTTTCCAATTTCTAGGGATCCCCCCGAAGGGGGAACTAAAACCAAAACTCTCTCTTTGCCTATCCCTAGGTTCGCCCCGTTTCCAATTTCTAGGGATCCCCCCGAAGGGGGAACGTGCCGGGGGTATCCTGTTTGCCGCGGCTCTCCAGGAGAGGTTTCCAATTTCTAGGGATCCCCCCGAAGGGGGAACTTCAGTTGGCAACAGAGGACCAGCTGAAGACCGTTCGGTTTCCAATTTCTAGGGATCCCCCCGAAGGGGGAACAGTTGGGTATCTCGCTTGAACCTCAGCAGGGGGGATAAGGTGGTTTCCAATTTCTAGGGATCCCCCCGAAGGGGGAACAATTCCCTGACCGCTTGGTCACGGGAATCTAGGGACCCTCCCCGTTTCCAATTTCTAGGGATCCCCCCGAAGGGGGAACTCCACCCCTATTAAAGCCAAGCAGGGCAAGGGATGCAAGACCCATTTGCGAGGGATCCGGAAAAAAGGTGGCAAAAAGAGTTTCGGCGAGGGGGTTTTGGGGCCGGAAAGCCTTGTGGCACAAGGCATCGAGGGATCCGACGAAAGAATGGGCTTTTCCGGGATTTTTAGGGACGCTCGCAGAGGCGTTGATACCGTTTCGGTGTTCTTTTGGAAACATTAGGATTCGAGTGAGGAATCTAGCTGCGCAGGCGACCGGAGCGCAGGATGCTGATGACGAGCCACAGCCCCAACAGGCTGGCCGCCCCGAACAGGAGCTCACTTAGCCAAAAGACCTGAAACCGCTGCGTCTGAGCCGAGATGATGGCAGCGCCGACGATCAGAGAGCCGACCACAATGCTGTAGGAAAGACGGTTGGCCGACTGATCCAGGCTGCTGCGGATCCCGTCCAGCTCTTGGATGGTCAAGTTCCAGCGCTGGGTTTCCGACGTGATGCGGCTGAGCAGCAGCTCCATCTGGCGCGGCGATTGCAGAGAGAGATTTTTCAAATCCAAAGCTGTGCGCAGCAGCGAGGTCAGAGGGGCTTCCCCCAGCAATTGCGCCCGAAACACATCCGCCATCAGGGGGCGAAGCTGCTCCGGCAGGTTGTAGCCAGGGGTGAGCTGGCGGGCGATCCCTTCCAGATTGGCCAGCGCCTTGGCACAGAGGCCCAAATTGCCGGGAATGCGGATCTGGTTGCGCCGGGCTGCCTGCAGGATCTCAGAAAAGAGCTGGCTGAAGTTGAGTTCGGCAATGCTTAAGGTGTAGTACTGGCGCAGAAGGCGCTCGTAGTCGCTTTGGAGCTGGGCCAAGCTAACCGGCTGCTCTCGGAAGCGGGCCGTGGATCTTTCCGGCAGGGCCAACTCTAGGGTCAATTCGGCACAGCGCTGGGCATCGAGGCTGACAATGGCCAGCATCAGCTCCAGCAGAATCTGCTGCGTGCGCGGATCCAGCCGCCCAATCATGCCGCAATCCAGCAGGGCCACGCGACCGGATCCCAGATAAAACAGATTGCCCGGATGGGGATCGGCATGGAAATAGCCGTCGATGCAGATCTGCTGAAAAAAGGCGCGGGTCAACAGGCGAGCGATGTTTTCTGGATCCGCGTCGCTGCGATCCGCCTCCAACAAGGGCCGGCCCTCGATCCACTCCAGCGTCAACACCTTTGGGGTGGTGAGAGGCCAGTAGACGCGCGGCACCACCAGTTGGGCCGGATCAAACCAACGCCCCTTTTGCAACTGTTGGCGGAGCTGCTCGGTGTGGCGAGCTTCCTGGGTGAAGTCCAGCTCTGCTTGAATGGCTCGGCAGAACTCATCCGCCAAGGCCACCACATCTGCCAGCCTGCCGAACTCCGTTTGCGCCACCAGCTCAGCAATGCCCCGAATCAACCGCGTATCCCGCTCCACCACCGCCTCCAGCCCAGGCCGCTGGATCTTGAGGGCTACCCACTCGCCGCTGACCAGACAAGCCCGATGGACTTGGGCAATGGATCCCGCGGCAACCGATTCCGTGTCCAGGCTGCGGAACACCTGTTCCAGCGGCTGCCGCAACTGCTGACGCAGCAGGATTTCCACCGCATTCCAGGGAACAGGGGGCACATCGGCCTGTAGGGTGCTGAGGGCCTCAATATACCCTTGCGGCAACAGATCCGGGCGGGTGCTCAGCAGTTGGCCCAGCTTGACATAGACCGGCCCCAGATCCACCAAAATGTTGCGCAGCACCATCGGTGGGGGCAGTTGGGGTTCCCCGGCTTTGCCAAAGGAGAGCAAGCGGCGCATGTAGTCCCAGCCGTGGCGCAAAACCACCTCCAGGATCTCGGCCTGACGCGCCCCACTCTGGGCCAGACGGGCAAACATCGCAGTCTCTCCCTGGAAGCTAACGGCAAGCCCAGTCTCTAGAAAAAGGGGATGGGGGCCACCCTACGGGTTCCATCCCAGCCAGTTTGCAGCCCCTCCCGCAACACCCGCAGCACCTCGTCGGTGTCGGCATTGGGCTGGGCAAAGGAGAAAACATGCTTAAAGCGCAGTTTGCCCTCTCGATCCACGACGAACTGGGCCGGCAGAGGCGCTCCCAGAGCTTGGCCAACCCCATAGAGGCGGAAGGTTTTACATTCGGGATCCACCAGCAGCGGGTAGGGCAGTTGCAGATCGGCTTGGATCTGCTGGCTTTGAACCGGATCGGTGCTGGTGACCATCAGCAGCTCGGCCCCCAGGGCTTGGATCTCGCCGTAGCGGGCTTTCAGATCTTGGATGTGGGGGTAGCAAAAAGGGCAAAAAAGCCTTTCGGTGAAAATGCGGGTAAAAGCCAGAACCACCGGCTTCTGGCCGCGGTAGTCGGATAGCCGCACGGGATCCCCCTGCACACGCGGCAGCTCAAAATCAGGGGCAAGCTGGCCAATTTCCAGAGAGGTATTGGCCGGCTGGGGGATGAAGTTGTCGGCAAAGCGACGGTTAAACAGTCCGCTGTTGCTGGTCATTGCAGTTTTTTACGTTTCTTTACCACCTGCCACCAGCCTAACCCAAAGCCTCGGCCACTGCCTTCAGCCGTCGGAGCTGCGCTCGCATATCCTGCTGGGTCAGCCCCGCTGCCAACAGGTAAAACCCTGCCGCCACCCAGGGGTTAGGGATGTGGAAGTCGAAGCAATTGACCAGAAGGGTACCCTCCGGCTGAGGATGGCATTCCCAGCGATCGGTTCCTTCAAAAAACCCCTCAAACTGCCACTGCACCAAGCCTTCTGCCCGCTCTGTAATCACGCAATCCAGGCTGGGGGAGACGAACGGCAGGCGAAGGAAAAAGCGGTAACGGCTGCCCAATTCTGCCAGAGGGGATCCCACCGCCTCGCAGCCCAACAGCGGGTTCAGCCAGCGCTTCATCAACTCCAGGTCGGTGAGGCAGCGATCCACCTGGGCCACGCTGGCCGCAATCGGAATGGACTGGGTGTAGATGGGCATCCTCAGGGGGAAGTTGGGGGGGCGAGCTTAGCTGAGGAGAAGTCCTCTGCCGTGGCAGGGGGGGATACGGTGCTCAGCAAAATCAAAACATCGCGGTATTCCACCTGATCCGGCCCCCGACGGGGGGATCCCACTTGAACCACCGCTTGCCGGAGAGGCTTTTCTGGGTGGGGGGGAGACTCAAACACCAAGGTGCGGATCCCATTGGCTTGCTCGATGTCAGAGAGGATGTCCCAGCCCCGGCCCCACAGGGTGCGGCGATAGTAGGCGGCAATAGCTTCCAGAGGCTGAGAGGTCTGCAAGATCAGGGAAGCAAGGCCCCCCTCCCGATCCCGAATCTGCCCTGAAGAGATGATGGCAGCGTTGGGCAACTGCAGGTGATGGGGAAACTGAGGGGGAAGGGCGCGGGTATCTCCCAGGGAAGCCTCAAAGTGGGTGCCATCTTTGCCGATGTGACGCCGCACGAGATCCTGCCGATCCAGTTCTGGATCAACCGGAGCAGGCATCTGGCGGCAGGCCACCAGGGATCCCGCCAACAGCCCAAAGGCTAGCCCAGCAAGAATAGGCAAAGGATTCCTTTCCGCTGACGTGAACCGCTTAAGACGGCGATTTTTTCTCATCCGTTGGCCGGGGATCCCTGACTGGGTTATAGCGGATCCCGCCTTTGGATACAACTGAATCTCCTTTTCTGATTCCGAGCTAGGCTCGAGAGCGGCCATCATTCCTCCAACCAGGGCTGACAACTGCACACCAGGTGGCGATCCCCATAGGCGTTGTCGATGCGGCTGACACTGGGCCAGAACTTGTGAGCCTTGACCCAGGGGAGCGGGTAGGCAGCCACCGAGCGGGGGTAGGGGCGATCCCAGTGGTCGGCAGCTACCACCTCGGCGGTGTGGGGGGCCAACTTGAGGGGATTGCGCACGGGATCCGCTTCCCCCCGCTCAATAGCAGTGATCTCCCGGCGGATGGCAATCATCGCCTCGCAGAAGCGATCCAGCTCTTCCAGAGATTCGCTCTCGGTGGGCTCCACCATCATCGTCCCCGGCACCGGCCAGGAGATGGTGGGGGCGTGGAAGCCGTAGTCCATCAGGCGCTTGGCCACATCTTCCACCTCAATGCCAGCGCTTTTTTTCAGGGGGCGCAGATCCAAAATGCACTCGTGGGCTACCCATCCCCCCGGCCCTTTGTAGAGTACCGGGTAGTAGGGATCCAGCCGCTTGGCGATGTAGTTGGCGTTGAGAATGGCCACCTGACTGGCCAGAGTGAGGCCGGCGGATCCCATAAGGCGAATGTAGGCCCAGGAGATGGGCAAAATGCTAGCACTTCCCCAAGGAGCAGCGCTGACGGGGCCGTTGCAACTGGGCAAAACAGGATGGCCAGGCAAATAGGGCACAAGGTGAGGGGCCACGGCAATGGGCCCTACCCCCGGCCCACCCCCCCCGTGGGGAATGCAGAAAGTCTTGTGCAAGTTGAGATGACAGACATCTGCCCCCAGCTCAGCAGGACGGCAGAGGCCCACCTGAGCGTTGAGGTTGGCCCCATCCATGTACACCTGTCCCCCCGCCTCGTGGACAATCTGGCAGATGTGGCGGATCCCTTCCTCAAACACGCCGTGGGTCGAAGGGTAGGTAATCATTAAGGCTGCCAGCCGCTGCCGGTGCTGCTCCAGCTTGGCCTGCAAATCCTCAATGTCGATATTGCCGGCTTCATCACAAGCTACGCTCACCACCTGCATTCCCGCCATCACGGCGCTGGCCGGGTTGGTCCCGTGGGCCGAGGTGGGGATCAAGCACACCTGCCGTCGGCCTTCCCCTCTGGCTTGGTGGTAGCGACGGATGGCCAATAGGCCGGCATATTCCCCCTGAGATCCGGCGTTGGGCTGCAGAGAAACTCCGGCAAAGCCGGTGATCTCCGCCAGCATCTTTTCCAACTGGGCAAAAAGGGCTTGGTAGCCGCGGGCCTGCTCCAGGGGCACAAAAGGATGGAGCTGGGCAAACTCCGGCCAGGTGACTGGCATCATCTCCACCGTGGCATTCAGCTTCATGGTGCAAGAGCCCAAGGGGATCATGGAATGGGTGAGAGCCAGATCCCGGCTTTGCAGGCGGTGGATGTAGCGCAGCAGCTCGGTTTCCGAGTGGTAGCGGTTAAATACCGGGTGGGTGAGGTAGGGTGTGGTGCGCAGAAGCTGAGGCGGCAAGCTCTGACCCAAGTCCGGCCCTGGGCTGTCGGGATCCCAAGCTGGCGGTAAGGACTCCGTTCTGCTGCGGGAAAGGGTTCCGGCAAAGATCTCCCATAGATCCCGCAGATCCTGAGCAGTGGTGGCCTCATCCAAGCTGATCCCCAGCCGCTGCTCATCGATCTGGCGTAGGTTGATCTGGCGCTGGGCAGCGCGGGCCTGGATTGCTTGCACCTGCTCTGGAGAAGCTACCTTGACCCAGAAGGTATCGAAGAAATGCTCCGGCCCCACCTCATAGCCCAACTGGCGGATCCCGGTGACCAAGTGATGGGCCTGGCGGTGAATCCGCTCGGCCATGTGTCGCAGGCCGCGGGGGCCATGGTAGACGGCATACATAGAGGCCATCACCGCCAAAAGCACTTGGGCAGTGCAGATGTTGCTGGTAGCCTTGTCCCGCCGGATGTGCTGTTCGCGGGTCTGCAAGGCCAAACGCAGAGCCGGCTTGCCTTGCGCATCTTGAGAAATCCCCACCAGCCGTCCTGGCAGCAGCCGCTTGTGGGCCTCACGGGTGGCGAAGTAAGCCGCATGGGGGCCACCATAGCCCAAGGGCACCCCGAAGCGCTGGGTGGATCCCACCACGATGTCCGCTCCCCACTCTCCCGGCGGTTGCAATAGGGTCAAGCTGAGCAGGTCGGCAGCCACTGCCACCACCATCCCCTTTTGGTGCGCCTGCTCCACCAACTGCCGGTAATCCCGGATTTCCCCATAGGTGTTGGGATACTGCAGGAGTAGTCCAAAGCCCTTTTCCAGGGAGAGTTCTGTTGGATCGGCTATGCGCACCTGGATCCCCAAAGGTTCTGCCCGCGTCTGCACCACAGCAATCGTCTGGGGATGACAGCCCCGATCCACCCAGAACACTGGGGATCCCTTGCCCGCCAAGGTGTAGGCAAGAGCCATGGCTTCGGCGGCTGCCGTCGCTTCGTCCAGCAGGGAAGCATTGGCGATCTCCATTCCCGTCAGGTCGATCACCATCGTCTGGAAATTGAGCAGGGCTTCCAGCCGTCCCTGGGCAATCTCGGCTTGGTAGGGGGTGTAGGGGGTATACCAGGCAGGATTTTCCAGGATGTTGCGCTGAATCACCGGCGGTGTCAGGGTGTTGGAATAGCCCATGCCCAAAAAGGATCGCCACACCTGGTTCTGGGCAGCCATCGCCTTCAGTTCCGCCAACACCTGCGACTCAGGGCAAGGGGATCCCAATTGCAAAGGCTGGCTGCTGCGAATGGCCGGTGGCACTGCTTTTTCCACCAACTCCTGCAGCGAACTCAACCCTAACGCTTGCAACATCTGCCCGATTTGCCCGGCATCCGGCCCAATGTGCCGCCTGAGAAAGAGTTCGGTCTGCTCCAGCAACTCCAGATCGGGAGAGGGCATGGGTTGTGGGATCCCTGCGGATGGATCCCGGCTTGGGGGGTCAAGTCGAGTCGAGTGGAGAAGGGCCAAGTCGGACATGGTGCAATCAGCCGCGAAAGGAATGGCAAGAAAGACTGTCTCCTGATCATAGTTGTTAAAAATTGTTTCTGGCGGGATCCAAATCCTGCCTTGGCCCTCAATTCGGGGCAGAGGGGATGAGACACTAAATAATCGGAGAATGTGGGCAACCGATACAGATGAGCCTTTTGGATTCTGCTTGGAGAAGTGATGCTATGCGTTGGCTGCTGTCCATCTTGGTTCGTACGTTGTTAGTGCTCTGTCTGTGCTTTGCTCCTTTGGGGATCCCTGTTGCGGCCAGGGCTGCAGAGCTTCCTCCCGTGAAGCACTTGGACACTCCGATTGACGTGAACAACACCATCTTGCGCAACTACCGCCAACTCCCCGGCTTCTATCCCACCCTAGCTCGCATCCTGGTGAAAAATGCTCCCTACAAGAGCCTGGAAGATATGTTGCAGATCTCCGGCTTGACGGAGCAGCAAAAGGCCCTGATCAAAGCCAACGCCGAGAACTTCGTGTTTGGTGAGTATCAGGAAGGGGCTAACCAACTGGAAAACCGCATCAACCAAGGATACTACGGCTGATCCCAGCAGAGAGACCCTCGGGAGAAGGGGCTGGTCGTTTTGCCTCTCTGCGGCTTTTTAGCTAGCCTGCCGGGAAGCCCCGCCCTCTCTGCAAAGGACTACGTCCCGCTTTCGCGAACAGCAGGAGGGTCGGGATGAAAGGCGGACATCTTCTAGGCTACAATCCACATAGCTGTACAAAACGGCGTTGCCGGAATCTGGTGCAGCTACGCGGTGGGACATCCCGTGTCTGCTCGTGGAGGGTTCTTGCGTAGGCTCCCCGTTGAAGCGAGAAGCCCGTGCTCTACCCATCAGGGTGAGCGTCGGGAGTATGTCACGGAAGGGATCCTGTGGCCTACGATAACGTCTGCAAGTACTTAGTGGAATGGTTCCCCGAGTCCTTTGCCCGGTGGCTGCTGGGATCCCCTATTTCCTTGGCTCAGCTACAGCCGACGGAGCTGTCCACCGAGCCCATCCGAGCGGACTCCCTTATCCTGCTGCGGGCCCAAAACTTGACTTTGCATCTGGAGTTTCAAACCGACCCGGATCCCGATATCCCCTTCCGCATGGCCGACTATTGCCTGCGCCTCTACCGCCGCTATCCTGCGCAGGAAGTGCGGCAGATTGTCATCTACCTGAGAAAGACCCAGTCAGAACGGGCGTACCAAACCTCTTTTCAACGGGGATCCCTTTCTCATCGCTTTGAGGTCTTGCGCCTGTGGGAACAAGATCCGGAGGTGCTATCTCAATATCCAGGACTCCTGCCTTTAGCCGTGTTGGCAGATCCGGAAAACCCGGAGCCGCGACTCTGCCAAGTGGCCAGAGCAATAGTAGAGATAGAGGATCCAAAGCTACGGCAAGAGGTGAAAGCGGCCACTGCTGTTTTGGCAGGGTTAACATGGACGCCAGAGGAAATTAGCAGGGTACTGGGAGGTCTGGCTGTGCGGGAATCTACGATTTACCAGATGTGGCGGGCAGAAGCCCTCAAAGAGGGTCGAGAGGAAGGTCTGCAACAGGGTCTGCAACAAGGTCTGCAGTAAGAAGCAGCTCGACTGACTCTGAGTCAACTGCGGCGCAAGCTGGGATCTTTGCCGGAAGACCTGTCTGAAACCATCCGCCTCTTACCTACCGAGCAACTGGAGGCTTTGGCGGAAGCGCTGTTGGACTTCCAAACCCTGGCCGATTTGATCCAGTGGCTCAGGGAGTCATCCTCCAACTAGGGTTTGCTGTCGCGGCTTTTTCCAACTTCACAGGAGCTCCGCGGGTGAGTGGGATCCCCGTCACACGAGAGATAGGTATTGGCTGTGGTTCAGTGTCTGAGGAAACGGCCACAGGTTTTGATCTGTGGCTACTACGGCTACGGCAATGCCGGCGATGAGGCGTTGTTGCTGGCTCTCCTTCAGCAGCTCGAGCGGTTGCCCAACCCTGTACAGCCGGTGGTGCTCTCCCGCTGCCCTGCCGAAACGGCTGCCACCTATGGGGTGCTGGCCTATCCGCGCTTCAACGGCTTGGCTTTACGGCGCTGTCTCCAAGAGGCCCAGGCTTTCATCTGGGGTGGGGGTGGCTTGCTGCAGGATCGCACCAGTTGGCGCAGCCCTCTCTACTACCTGGGGGTGATGGGCCTAGCCCAGCGGTGGGGACTGAAAACCCTTGCCTGGGCCCAAGGGATCGGGCCGCTGCAGCGGGGGTGGATTCGTGCACTGGCCCGTCGCTCGTTGGCAGGTTGCACGGCCATCAGTGTGCGAGATGGAGTTGCTTCCCAATGGCTGCAAGAGTGGGGGATCCCTCACCAGGTGGCTCCGGATCCCGTCTGGGGCTTGCCGTCCAAAACCTCGCCGGAATGGGAAACGTGGCCTCAGCCCCGTATTGCTGTGGTCTTGCGTCCGCATCCACAACTGACCGGAGCTTGCCTAGAAGCTTTGAGCCAGGGTTTACAGCGTCTCCAGGCTTCCACGGGGGCGTATCTTCTCTTTGTGCCCTTCCAGCTAGCTCCTTCCGGATCCCCTGACCTTGGGCCAGACTACCGCTTGGCTCAGCAGCTTCAGCAGCGCCTGCCCCACCACAGCCAAGTGCTGGAAATTCGGGATCCCTGTCTATTGAAAGGAGTCTTCCGGGGTGTCAGGCTGACGATTACCATGCGCTACCACGGATTGGTGATGGCGGCGGCAGAGGGCTGCGCCTGTTTTGGTCTCAGCTACGATCCCAAAGTGAAAACACTGCTTCGGGAATTGGGCATGCCCGGCTGGGATGTGCAGGAGATACCCACCGATCCTGAAGCCCTGCACCAGGCTTGGCTAGCCTGCTACTCAGAGGGTCTGGCTCTCAGCCCTGATCAAGTGGCTGTTTGGGTGGAGCAGTCGGCTCAGCACAGCCAGTTACTGAGACAGCACCTGAGGTGGGATTGATAGGGTTGCCTAGAGAAATCGCTGCCTCCGTAGCTCTCTGCCAGTGCGGATTCCGGTAGCGGTTCTTCTGGAGATCCGCTCTACCCTAATAAAAATAGGGTTAAAGCACAGGGATCCCCCTCCATGACTTCCCAAATTCAGCCCTGCACACGCGAACAGATCTTAAACGGGATGGGCATCACCACCCTGTTCTCGGCTCTCATTGTGGGTCTCTGGATTGGGCTGGGCTCCTCCTTTCCTGTGCCGTTTCGCTGGGATCCCCTGGCCTTGGTGTGGGGGACGGGGCTGGGGCTGGGGGTGGCTCTGCTCAGCGGAGGGGTTTACCGGCTCTGGCCAGCCTATCGTCGGGCAGCCACCGCCTACTTACACTGGGTGGCGGATCCCTTGCGGTGGGGAGATGTCCTTTGGGTGGGCCTGCTGCCGGGCTGGAGCGAGGAATGGCTGTTTCGCGGTGTGTTGATGTCCCTGCTGGTAGCCAGCCCCTTAGGGTGGACGGGCGGGATCCTCCTGAGTGGCCTCTTGTTTGGCGTCTTGCATTGGTTGGGATGGCAAGGCTGGCCCTATGCTGTCTGGGCCAGTGGGGTCGGCATCCTCATGGGGATCGGCTTGTGGCTGTCGGGAAACCTGCTGGTCACCATTGTCGCCCACACCCTTGTCAACTGGATTGGGGTCTGCACCTGGAAATGCTTTTTCTCTCAAGCGGAGCCCTGAAGGCCCTCTCCCCTTGTGGGAAAGAAGTTGAGAGTGGTCGGTAAGCAGCGCAGAACTTTAGGGAAGTACCCCAAATTGAGGTGACCCTAACTTAGAGTCGTTTCAGGTTAGGGTGAGATGCTTGGGCTATTGTGTTGCTACGCAACGCTGCCGCGACCGCGCCAGCGGGACGGAGTCCTTGAAAAGCCTTTGTTCCCTTGCGTTCAATGGTTTAAGTGTAGGCGCAGTATCCTAGCTTGAATTGAAATGACCGTATTTGTCGATGCCTTCTTGTCAATGTCAAACCGAGACCTCTTGCAATTTCTAGTTTGGGGATCCTTCTCATGGCTGCGCGTGGGGCGATCTTTGCCGCTTGTCGGGCTGGTGGTGTACGGCTACCTGCTCTGGCTGGGCTGGTTTCAATCGGAGCGAATGATCTTTCTGCCTCACCCCGCCAGCTATCGAGATGGGGACGCCATTCTCAAGCTCACGACCTCTGATGGGCTGCAGATTTCAGCGGTATATCTGCCCAATCCGGCTGCTGCTTACACCCTCCTTTATAGCCATGGCAACGCCGAAGACTTGGGGGATATTTTGCCCCGCCTGGTGGGTCTACAGCAGGCTGGGTTTGGCGTCTTGGCCTACGACTACCGCGGCTACGGCACCAGTGAAGGGATCCCTTCCGAGGCTGGCGCTTACAAAGATATCGAGGCCGCCTACACTCACTTGGTTAACCAAGGGATCCCGCCGAAGCAGATTTTGGCTTACGGGCGCTCGGTAGGGGGTGGGCCATCGGTTTATTTGGCAACCCAGAAGCCGGTGGGGGGCTTGATCCTGGAGTCCACCTTCGTCACAGCCTTCCGCGTCCTAACGCGCATCCCGCTGCTGCCTTTCGATCGCTTCGATAACCTCAGCCGCATTGCCAAGATCGATTGCCCGCTACTGATTTTGCATGGCACCCACGACCGTCTGATCCCCTTTTGGCACGCTGAAACTCTTTACCAAGCAGCGCGGGATCCCAAACGCTTGCTGCCCATCGAGGGAGCCGATCACAACAATTTGCTGGAAGTGGCCGGAGAGCGCTATGTCCCCATCCTGCACCAATTTGTAACTGAGCTGGTGGATCCCCATGTCGCCTTCCCTCGGTAGCGGCTTAGGTGAGGACAATCTTAAAATCAACTGTAATCCGCTCGGAAAATCGGGGTTTATGTGGCAAGATCAAGAGGGATCGGATCGAAGGATTCGGATCCCCGTCTCACCGGATTGAACCCTTTTACGGAGGATCAAGAGCGTATGTCTCTCCGACTTGGCGATACTGCTCCCAATTTTACGCAAAAGTCAACCCACGGCGAAATTGACTTCTACTCTTGGGCTGGGGATAGCTGGGTGGTGCTATTCTCTCACCCTGCCGACTACACGCCGGTCTGCACCACGGAGTTGGGCACTGTTGCGAAGCTGATGCCCGAATTTGAGAAGCGGGGCGTGAAGGTCATCGCCCTCAGTGTGGACGATGTGGAGTCCCACGTGGGCTGGGTAAAAGACATTGAGGAAACCCAGAACACCACCTTGAACTATCCCATTTTGGCGGATGCAGACCGCAAGGTTTCTCAGCTCTACGACATGTTGGATCAAACCAACATCAACCAAGAAGGGCTGCCCCTGACGGTGCGCTCGGTGTTCATCATCGATCCCAACAAGAAGATACGCCTCATTCTTACCTACCCGGCCAGCACAGGCCGCAACTTCGACGAGCTCCTGCGGGTGATCGATGCCCTACAGTTGACGGATAAGTATAATGTCGTCACTCCTGCCGACTGGAAAGACGGCGACGATGTTATCATCCCACCTTCGCTGAAAGATCCGGAATTGCTGAAAGAAAAATTCCCGAAAGGCTACCAGGAAATTAAGCCTTATTTGCGGGTCACCCCTCAGCCCAACAAGTGAAAGCCCCAACACCAACTTCAACAGGTGCTTGAGAAGGGATCCCTTCATCGGGTGAAGCTAGGATCCTTCTGGTCTGGATCCCCATAAGGGGATCTTTTTCATAGTTATTTCGATTCAAACTGGGACGCTACCAAATGAGGATGGCTATTTCCGCAACAAAACATAAAGTCCGTAGTGAAAGATCCCACCGGTGTTGAGCCCCTCTTTTCTGAAGAGAAGTATTGAGAGTAGTTGCCCTGGCGGGCTTGGGATCTCTCGTTTCGGACGTGGGCAGGACACTTATTGTTCGGGGAAGAAAGCTGCCTCTGCTGCTTTTTTGGCCAGCTCATCTACTGTGAAGTAACGATGAAACTTATCTGTTACACGCAACCAAGGGGAACGGCAACCTTCTTTGCGATAGCGCGTAACAAAGCCTTTTTCTACCAACTCTGCCACGTGCTGATAAGCACCTTGACCGCGCAACGCCACCAAATCGGCCTGCGAGAGGGGGCCACGTAGAATGATCGTAGCCAGGGTACGGGTGGCGCCCACCCCAATTTCAGGAGGTAAAAGCTGGTTGGCCAGCTCCAAAAACGGCTCCCGCAACTGCAGGGCAAACCCCTCCCCTACCTGTAAGACTTCCAGGGCAGAATCGCGGTGGGCGTAGTCTTCCATTAATTCCAGCAGGGCATCGTAGGCTTCGTCGCGACTGCAATGGGCCAACTGAGCCAGGGCCGATAGCTCCAGAGGCTGCCCCTTCAAATAGAGGATCGCTTCAATCTGATTTTTTAGGGCAAAGACACGCTCCCTTTGACCTTGCCTTTCCACCAACAGGGGATGGGAAATCGACTTAAGACGACGCAGGGCCACTGCAACAAGGGATCCGCTCAACTTGCTCCGTAGCATAGCAGCTAGTTGTGGGCTGAGGGATCCCTTGACCGAGGGGGCAGCCTTGCCCTCAGGCTAGAATCCCGCCCCCGACGCCACCACCATCACCACCACCGCCGCAAAGATAATCAAAGCGTAAAACTGGGCCTTGCCGCTCTCCAGGTATTTCATCGCCTCGCCGCTCACCATGGTCACCAAGCCCGTCAGGTTGACCACACCATCCACGATGCGGCTGTCCACCTCCAGCGCCTCCCGTGCCACAAAGCGGGTGCCCTGCACAAAGACTCGCTCATAGAGGTCGTCAATGTACCACTTGTTGAGGGAGAAGTAGTAGAGCGGCTGCAGGCTTTGGGGGAAGGTGCCCAGGTCAATGCGCTTTTGCCAGTAGATCAAGCTGGCCAAGGTGATGCCGACCAGCCCAATGCCCACGGAGCTACCCGCCATGATCAGAAACTCTGCCCAATCGAAATGGCCCGCCAGCACCTCCTGCCACTCTGCTGCCACCAGCGGCAAAATCGAGCCTGCCTCTGCTACAGACTCAGCCGGCGGGTGGATGAAAGCTTCAAAGAAGTTGGCAAAAGGGGTGCCCACCAGGCCAATCAGCACAGAAGGGATGGCCAGAGCCAACAGCGGGAAGGTCATCGACCAAGGGGACTCATGGGGCTCTGAGGCGTGGCCATGCCCATCGTGTAGGTTTTCCTGAGCTTCAGGATGGCTGCTGGGCTGGGGTTTTTCTTGAATGTTCATGGCTCCGGGGCCAAAGGCCGGTTGTTTCCCGGCGAAAACATAGGCAAAAGCCGGCACAGGACGACCTGCGCTGACAGCCACCTCCTGCCGCAGTCTCAGGTTGGTGCCGCGAAACTCCCCTTCAAAGGTGAGGAAATAGATGCGGAACATGTAGAAGGCGGTGATCCCGGCAGTGAGGAAGCCCACCCCCCACAAAGCCGGGTTCCGTTCAAAAACAGCGCTCAAGATCTCGTCCTTAGACCAAAAGCCGGCGAAGGGCGGGATCCCACAAATAGCCAACGTGCCGATTAAAAACGTGATGGCCGTAACCGGCATGTATTTGCGCAGCCCCCCCATCAGGCGCATGTCTTGGGCCAGAACCGGGTCATGGCCCACCACCGCTTCCATGCCGTGGATAACCGAGCCAGAGCACAAAAAGAGCATCGCCTTAAAGTAGGCGTGGGTCATTAGGTGAAACAGGCTCGCCCCATAGGCCCCGCATCCCATAGCCATGACCATGTAGCCCAGTTGGGAAATGGTGGAGTAGGCCAAGCCCTTTTTGATGTCATTTTGGGTGATGGCAATGCTGGCTCCCAGAAAGGCCGTGCCCGCCCCCGTCCAGGCGATGATGTCCATAACCACTGGGATCCCTTCCAGCACCGGGAACATGCGGGCCAAGAGGAATACCCCAGCCGCCACCATCGTCGCCGCGTGGATGAGAGCGGAAATGGGTGTGGGGCCTTCCATGGCATCTGGCAACCACACATGTAGCGGGAACTGAGCTGACTTGGCCACCGGCCCCAAGAACACCAACACCGCAAACAGAGCAATCAAGCTGCTGCTCACCGCCCCAGCAGCCAGCATCTCCTGCAGATTGCGCCCGATCTCGTTGAACGCGAAGGTACCGGAAATCCAGTAAAAGCCCAAAATGCCCAACAGCAGGCCAAAATCCCCCACCCGGTTGACCACAAACGCCTTTTGCGCTGCTTCTGCCGCCGCCTGCCGGTCGTACCAAAAGCCGATGAGCAGGTAGGAGCACATCCCTACGAGCTCCCAGAAGATATAGATCTGCACCAGGTTGGGACTGACCACCAAGCCCAGCATTGAGGAGCTAAACAAGCTCAGGTAGGCGTAGAAACGCACGTAGCCGGGATCGTGGGCCATGTAGCCATCGGAGTAGATCTGCACCAGAAAGGCCACCGTGGTCACCACCACCAGCATCATGGCGCTCAGGTGATCCACGACAAAGCCCATGTCCACCGAAAAGGATCCCGCCTGGGCCCAGGTGATGGTTCTGAGGACAGTTTCGTGCCCCTGCACCTGGCTGACCAAAAGGGCAAAGGCATGAACCATCGCCGTCCCGGTTGAGAACACGCTCAAAAAGGCAGCCAAGGAGCGGTTAGCCCTTGTCCAGGTGTTGAACATCAGGATGCCTAAGCCGAGTAGAAAGGCCGCCACCAAAGGATAGACGGGGATCAACCAGGCATATGTGTAGATGAATTCCATGGGAAATGCTTCCGAATACGTCCTCTCACAGCAACGAACCTGCTCTGCTAGCCCTGTAGTTGGCCGGTGGGAGTGTCTGGCGGGCTGGCATTTGCTCCACTGCTTCTGTCATTGTAAACTTTTGCGACAGAGTGCGGATCCGGATTCCGAGTATCAAGTCCATCACAGCAGAGGCTTTTCCCGCAGATCAACCGGGATCCCCGCAGTTGAATCTGTAGATATCCTAAAGAATCGGCTCTGAGCCTAAGCCGACGGTTGCAGGCAAAAACAAGTAAAAAGAGGACAGGGATCCCTTGCCAACGCTATAACTAAAGAAATCTAGATCTCTCAGCGGTCTGGAGAAGCTGCCTATGAGCTTGAATCTGGTGACCTTGGTGGGGCGGGCTGGCATGGATCCAGAGGTGCGCTACTTTGAGTCGGGCAGAGTGGTGTGTACCTTCAGCTTGGCCGTGAACCGATTTCGCAAGGGGGAAGACAAGCCCGATTGGTTCAACCTAGAGCTGTGGGGCCGCACTGCCGAGGTGGCGGGAGAGTATGTGCGCAAAGGCAGCCTCATTGGGGTGACGGGCAGCCTCAAGTTCGATCGCTGGACCGACAAATCCACCGGAGAAGAGCGCCAGAAGCCCATCATCGCTGTGGATCGGCTGGAACTGCTGGGATCCCGTCAAGACCGCGACTCCAACCTGCCCCCCGAGGAGCCGTTTTGACCCTGGGCTGGAGCTGGGAACTTCAAGGTTCCCCTCTACCCAAGCATCGCCTACATGCCTGCACCACCTCTGTCAAGTCCTGGCTGCACCAGGGATGGTCCAAGGGGGGTCGCTGGATCACCCACAAAGGGATCCCCAGGGTTTTGGCCACTGCCTGCTTGATCCCCAGCCCGCCTGCTTCTCCAGAGGCTTTGCTGATCACCACCTGAGGGCTGAGCTGCTGCCAAAGCTGCAGTTCCTGCTCCAAACTGAGGGGTAAGCGCATCCCAATCACCCGCTCGGCAGGGATCCCTGCCTGCACCGCCTGGGAAACCGATTCCGGCAGCACCCGCGCCCACAGTTGACAGCGATCTTGCCAAGGCACAAACAGGGGCAGTGCCTTCACTCCCACCGTCAACAGCACCCGCCGCCCCGCCAACACTGCATCTGTGAGCACCCCCTGCCAATCCGGTGCCACCTGTACCCAGGGAGCCAGCTCCACAGGAGGGCGTTCGTAGCGCAGGTAGGGGATCCCCAGTTGGGCTGTTACCCGGATGGCCAGTTGCGAGATCTGCTGGGCAAAAGGATGAGAGGCATCCACCACCACGCGGATCCGGCACTCCTGCAGGAATTGTTCCAAAGATTGCGGCGAAAATCGGGTGACCACCACCTGACCAGGCAAATCCTGATACAGTCTTTTGGCCCCTTCGGTGGTGACGGTCGCCACCCAAGGGATCCCTTGGCGGCTAAGGGCATCTGCCAAGCTGCGGCTCTCGCTGGTGCCCCCGATCAAGGCCACTTCCACCAAACCACCAACTGAGCTCATAGTGTGTTGCCAAACTTTGATACCCGTAGATACGATCTAGATCACCGGCTGGAGGCAATTGCTCATGATCGAGATGCATGTGGCTGGGATTGCGGTCGATGCCGTTAGCCAAAACCCCATCGTCATCCTGCGCGATAGCAGTGAGCGTCGTGCCCTGCCCATTTGGGTGGGAAAAGCAGAGGCCAATGCCATTCTGCAGGCGCTGGACGACCAAAAGCCACTGCGCCCCATGACCCATGATCTAATCCTCAACTCCTGGAAGACGTGGGGGATCAAGCTGGAGCGAGTCATCATTCATGCTCTGCTGGACAATACTTTTTATGCGGTGCTCGTCACCGTGAACGGCGACAAAAAGCAGGAGATCGACTGCCGCCCCAGCGATGCCATTGCCCTTGCCCTGCGGGCCCATGTTCCCATCTGGACGGTGGAAGAGGTCATTGCGGAAGCCTCGATCCCCATGAACCAGGATGCCGATGAGGCGGAGCGGGAGGCCTTTCGCAAGTTTGTAGAAAATGTAACCCCCAGAGACTTTATCCGCAGCTATCCCATGACCGATCATCCCACCGAAGCCGACAGTTAAGCAGTTAAGGCGGATCCCGGCAAACAGGCTATGCCCCAGGTTGCCAGGTTAACGGTCTATCCCATCAAGTCCCTGGATGGGATCCCCCTGTCTGAGGTGAGGCTGACGGCAGGGGGGACTTTGGAGGGGGATCGGCGCTACGCCCTGGTGGATGCGGAGGGGAGGTGGGTGAACGGCAAGCGCCATGCTGCAGTCCACCGCCTGCGGGCCCGGTTTGATCCCCAGTTGGACCAGGTGCAGTTGTGGGGGAATGGCAAGACGGCCCAGTTTGACCTGCAGCAGCAGCGGGATGCTTTGCAGACTTGGCTCAGCAACTGGTTGGGCTTTCCGGTGCAACTGCTGGAGGAGCCGGTCAGGGGGTTTCCAGATGATCCCTATGCCAACGGCCCCACCTTGATCAGCACAGCCACTCTGGAGGCGGTGGCCGGTTGGTTCCCCGGCCTGACCCTGGAAGCGGCTCGACAGCGCTTGCGCATGAATATTGAGCTGTCGGATTGCTCTGCCTTTTGGGAGGATCGTCTTTTTGCCCGCCCAGATCAAGGGGTGCGCTTTTGCATTGGGGAAGTGGAGCTGCTGGGCCTTAACCCCTGTGCCCGCTGTGTGATGCCCACCCGGGATCCCTTGAGTGGAGATGCCTATCCCGGTTTTCAAAAGCACTTTGTGACCCAGCGGCGGAAAACCCTGCCACCCTGGGCCGAAGCCAGCCGCTTTGACCATTTCTATCGCCTTGGGATCAATACGTGGATCCCAAGAACGGAGGCGGGCAAATACCTGAGGGTTGGGGATCCCGTCGAAATCCTCGGGGTTGAACCCCTCAGCCTTTACCCTGAGCTGAGTCGAACCCCAAGTTAGTTTCCAGCCTACAATCAAGCTAGAGCAGCTCTTTTGGCTTGACCAAGCTATGCAAGCCCTGGATCGGCCCAACGCCCCCACTCAGCAGCCCTACCCAGAACCGGTCTATCCCCGTCGCCCCACCCGCACGGTGGCTGTAGCCGATGTGTTGATCGGCAGCCAGCACCCGGTGGTGGTACAGTCCATGATCAACGAAGACACCCTCGACATCGACGCGGCAGTAGCCGGGATCCGCCGCCTGCACGAGGCGGGCTCAGAAATTGTACGGGTTACCGTTCCCAGCATGGCCCATGCCAAGGCGATGGAGGCGATTCGGGAGAAGCTGATCCAAACCTACAAGCCGGTGCCTCTGGTAGCCGATGTTCATCACAACGGCATCAAGATTGCTCTGGAAGTGGCCAAATATGTGGACAAGGTGCGCATCAATCCGGGGTTGTTCGTCTTTGAAAAACCTCAGCCCGGTCGCACAGAATATACCCAGGCGGAATTTGAGGCCATCCGCAACAAAATCCGGGAAACTTTCACCCCCCTTGTCCAGACCCTCAAAGCCCAGAACAAGGCCCTGCGCATTGGGGTCAATCATGGATCCCTGGCAGAGCGGATGCTTTTTACCTACGGGGATACGCCCGAGGGGATGGTGGAGTCGGCCTTGGAATTTGCCCAAATTTGCGCCGAGCAAGACTTTCACAATGTGGTGCTTTCCTTCAAGGCTTCCCGCCCGCAGGTCATGTTGGCAGCCTACCGCCTGGCAGCCCGTCGCTTCGATGCCCTGGGCCTGAATTATCCCTTCCACTTGGGGGTCACCGAAGCCGGAGATGGAGAGTATGGCCGCATCAAGTCGGCGGTGGGGATCGGAACCCTCTTGGCTGAAGGGATCGGCGATACGATTCGGGTTTCTCTCACGGAAGCGCCGGAAAAGGAGATCCCGGTGGCCTACGGCATTTTGCAAGCTCTGAACCTGCGCAAAACCATGGTGGAGTATGTGGCCTGCCCTTCCTGTGGCCGCACCCTGTTCAATTTGGAGGAAGTGCTGCAGAAGGTGCGCGCTGCAACTCAGCATCTGGTGGGGTTGGACATTGCCGTGATGGGCTGTATTGTGAATGGGCCGGGAGAGATGGCCGACGCCGACTACGGCTATGTGGGTAAGACGCCAGGGGTGATCTCCCTCTACCGCGGCAAAGAAGAAGTGAAAAGGGTGCCGGAATCTGAAGGTGTCCAGGCGCTGATCGATCTGATCAAAGCCGATGGGCGCTGGGTGGATCCCCCTTCTTCCCATTAATTCCGCTTCCCCCTCAAGCAACAATCTGCCCAGCCATCCTGCCGCGCTCTTGCTTCGCCCAGCAACTGGCTAGCGCCGCCTGCCACGCAGAGCTTTGGTGCGGTTGTTGACCTGCCTTACAAACAGCGGCAGCAGGTGCGTCTGGATGTATTCAAACGCTGCTTGCAGACCTTCTGTTTCATAAATTAGGCCAATTTCCGCCTCCACCTGCGTGGGATCCCTGAGGGCCGACAAAAATTGATTGGAGGTCAGCCACGTGAAGAGTTCTGCGCGATTCAAGTTACAACTGGGCGGGGAAGGCACTTGCCAGTCTTGAGGTGGGCCAAGCAGCCACTGCCGGGCAAACAAGCTCAACACAGCATCCCCCAACCAAGCCTTGTCTCGACGAGATCCCTCGTCCAATTGGGCCACCTGCTGTCTGATGGTCTGTCCGGTCGAGGAGAGGTGGGATCCTGTCAGCATGGAAATGGGAAGTGTGCAAGAACTGGCAGCAGACAAGCCCGGCGGCGAAGCACCCCTGCCTCATTTTAAGATAAGGTCTGTCTTGACCTCACCAGGGTTGCAGATGGAGTGTGGCATTTTGCGAGGATCCTTGAAGCATGCTGTTGGAGCTAACCCCAGAAGAATGCGAATCGGTGATTCCAGTAGTGCCAACGCGCCTTCAATATGCGGCTTACTGGAGCGATGCCCTCAAGAGCACAGGCCGTATCATCACAGCCATTTTGGTGGGTGTGGCATTGCTGGTTTTTTCCCGCGCTTTCGGCGAGGGATCCTTTTTGGGGGCAATCTCCTTTCTGGTCGGGATCCTCTCGTTGCTCTATCCCTTCCTGTGGGGGCCGCTCTACACCATCTCCCGCCGTCAGCTAGCCTTTCGCGAGATTCCCTATGGGGGATTGTTTTTTGGCCAGGTGTTGCGTACTCGCCGTTTCGAAGTGGTGGTGGAAGAGCGAGAAAAGCTGGATGAAGATGGCAACTTCTACATTGAAGAGGTGCGGGAGCGCCAGTTTGAGATGGAAATCGGTGATGAGACCGGTATCGTCTATCGTGTGCGGGCCAAGGACGATCCCCGCTACAGGCGAATTGTCAAAAAGCAATCGGTGCTCGGGTTGGTGAAAGCCTATTCCCGCGATTTGCAGCGCCGACCCACTCTGAGCGAGGTCTATGTGGTCAAGCTGGGGGAGTGGGTGGGAGATGTCTCCTATCTGGATCGGGAGGCTTTTTTGGATATGGCAGATGAGCTGTTGGAGCTACAAGCCCAAGGACAAGCTTGATCCCCTGGATCCCTAATGTTCTCTGAGATGGGGCTGGGAAATGGGGGGAAACCTCAGCAGGGGGATCCCTGCCCTCTTGTTCTGAAACCCAAACGGCTGTCTATCCGGGAGTGCCGCTTTCAACGCTGGGTTAAGCGCATCACACTGCACTGGCCAGGGGTAGGGTCAGGTAGTTTACTGTAACCTGCCGGGAGCTCTAAACTGAGGGCTGTAAGCCAAAAACAACTGCCATGGCCGATCCTCTTACCCCCCAAGTTAGCGAGCGCATCTGTAAGCACATGAACGAAGATCATGCCGATGCGATAGCTCTCTACGCCAGGGTCTTTGGCCAGGTGGAAGGAGTCACCCAGGCTCGCATGCAGGCCATTGACCCAGAAGGGATGGACTTGCAGGTGCAGGTCAATGGGGCTGTACAAACACTGCGGATCTGCTTCGACCACCCCCTGCGGGACTCCGAGGATGCCCATCACACCTTAATTGCCATGGTGAAGCAGGCTCGCGCTCAAGTTAGACAGGCTACAAAGTGATGGGGGATGCAGTTAAGGCTTAGCTGGCCTGTTGCAGGAGCCGATCCAACTGGCCTCGGGACTCGAGGGCGTAAAGATCGTCGCAGCCGCCGATGTGCTGGTTGTTGATGAAAATTTGCGGCACCGAACGGCGACCATTGGCCCGCTTGGCCATTTCTGCCCGTGCTGCCTCGTCTCCATCGATGGCGTACTCGATGTACTTCACGCCCTTGCGATCCAGCAGTTGCTTGGCCCGGATGCAGAAGGGACAAAAACGCCAGGTGTAAATCTCAACAGTCATAAGTAAAGTAACAAACGCTTTTACACACCCTAACATTTCCACGCGGTTGGGATCCCTTTCTTCCCAGACCTGGGAATGGCCGTCTCCCCTGGTTTAATTGGCTTCCTTCCAGTTGTGGCCGATTTGAATATCCACCACCAGTGGTATGGAGAGGGGCACCGCTCCTTCCATTTCTGTTTGGATCAGCGGTTTTAGGGCCTGCCATTCCGAGGGATCCACCTCAAACACCAGCTCATCATGCACTTGCAGGAGCAAGCGGGAACGAAAGTTCTGCAGCTTTTGCCGCAGGCGCACCATTGCCACTTTGATGATGTCCGAGGCGGATCCCTGGATGGGGGCATTCACAGCCGCCCGCAATTCGGCTTGTTTGCGATGGCCTGTCAGACGGGACAAATTGGGAAAATAGCGACGGCGACCCAAGATCGTTTCCACATAGCCATGTTTTTCCACAAAGGCTTCGGTGGAGCGCAGATAGGCGAAAATACCAGCGTAGCGCTCGTTAAATCGCTGTAAAAATTGCTTGGCTTCGGATAGAGAAACCCCCGCAGTGCGAGCAAAGCGCTGTGCCCCCATGCCGTAGATCACCCCATAGTTGATCGTCTTGGCCAGGCGGCGTTCTTCGCTGGTTATTTCTTGTTTTTCCAGGAGCAGGCGGGCGGTTAGGGTGTGCACATCTTCTCCTGAGCGAAAACCTTCCACCAGGGCAGGTTCTTGGCTGAGATGGGCCAAAATGCGCAGCTCAATTTGAGAGTAATCTGCTGCCGCCAATAGCCATCCCTCTTGGGGAATAAAAGCCTGCCGAATTCGGCGACTGAACTCGGTGCGAATGGGAATGTTTTGCAGGTTGGGGTTGGAGGAGCTGAGCCTGCCAGTGGCGGTAACGGTTTGGTTAAAGTCGGTGTGGACTCTGCCGGTATCGCTTCTTACCAGAGCGGGCAGAGCATCCACATAGGTCGATTTTAGCTTGGCCAAGGTGCGGTATTGCACAATGGTTTCGATGAGGGGATGATCCCCCTCTAGCTTTTCCAAAACCGAGGCATCGGTGGAATAGCCGGTGGCCGTTTTGCGGGTTTTGCGAGGATCCAATTTCAGCTTTTCAAAAAGCAAGGATCCCAGTTGTTTGGGAGAATTGAGGTTGAAGGTCTCTCCGGCCTGGGCATAGGCTTTCTGCTCTAAACTTTGCAGCTCTTGTTCCAGCTCTTGGGAAAATTGCCTCAGAAACTCGGTATCAATGCGAATGCCGATCCACTCCATTTCCTCCAGAACTTGGGCCAAGGGCAGCTCGACCTGAACAAAAAGATCCCACAGGCGCGGATCGGTTTTCTGTAGCTTTTCGGTGAGGATCGGCACCAGACGATAGGCACAATAGGCATCAGTTCCGCAGTATTCTGCAACTCTGGAAATTGGGATGTCGGCGATGGACTGTTCCTTGCCCAGTAACTTTTTGTAGCTGGTGGTCGGCAAATTCAAATGGGTGGCTGCCAAATCGGCCAAGTTGTGGCTGGCTTCTGGATCCAAAACGTAGCTGGCCAACATGGGATCAAATTGGATCCCTTGCAAGCGGATCCCGTGGGCGCGGAAAATGCTCAGATCATACTTACAGTTTTGTAGGCTTTTGGGTCGGTTGGGATCTTCCCAGAGGGGCTGCAGGCTTTGTTTCACCAGCTCCCAATCCAGGTTGGATCCCTGGCGGTGGCCGATGGGCAAGTAGGCGATATCTCCCTCTGACCAACAACAGCCGATCCCCACCAATTGGGCATCCCGTGGATCTAGGCTGGTGGTTTCAGTATCCCAAGCTACAACTCCTGGGCAGGCCAACAGCTCTTGCCGCAACAGCTCCAGTTGCTCCGGCGTATCGATGATGCGCACCGCCGGCAGAGAAGGGACGGGATCCACGGCAAAATCAAACCACAGGGCTTCGTCATCCTCTGGAGCGTTTGCAGGAGCCCCGGTGGGATTAAAGGCGCTGACCGCTTCTGCCTCGGCTGGGATCCCCCCCAAAGCCGTTTGAATTTTGCGCACTTGGGCGATAAAACTGTGAAATTCCAATCTCTCCAGCAGCGGCAGCAATTCTTCTTGATCGAAGCCGGTTAATTTCATGCCCTCCCAGTCGGGAGAGAGAGGGACATCGCATTTGATTCGAGCCATAAATTGCGAATGATGGGCTGCCGGGATCCCTTCTTTGAGGTATTGCTGAACTTTTCCCTTGATCTCGTCCAGGTGGTCGAAAATTTCATCCAAACTGCCGTAGCGCTCTAGCAGCTCTGCAGCTCGCTTGGGGCCGATCCCTTTCACGCCGGGAATGTTGTCGGAAGGGTCGCCACAGAGGGCTTTATAATCCACCACCTGCCAAGGCCAGATGCCCAATTTTTCTTTCACTTGTTCGGGGCCAAACTCGCTGATGCGATCTTTGCTGTTGAGGTGCAAAACCCGAACTCTCCCATCGGTGTCGATCAACTGGAACAGATCTTGATCCCCACTTAAGATTTGCACCCGGTAATCTTGGGGGGCCAGCCTGCTGAGGGTGCCCAAAATGTCATCCGCCTCAAAACCCGGCACTGCCAAAATCGGGATGCGCAGCGCCGTCAGCACCTGCTTGAGGTTCTCCACGTCTTCGATAAACTCCGGCGGCGTTTCCGGGCGGCCTGATTTGTAGGTTTCGTCGGCCTCGTGGCGAAAAGTGGGTTGGCGTGTATCAAAGGCAACTGCTACATGGGTGGGGGTGTACTTGTCCAAGACTTCCAACAGCGATTTCAAAAAGCCAAAGCTGACGCTGGTGGGGATCCCGGTGGAAGTGCGCAACCCCCCCTCGCGACTGTAGGCAAAAGCGTAGAAGGAGCGATAGGCTAAAGAGTGCCCATCCACCAGCAGCAGTGTTGGAGTTCTCAAAGCCATTAGCCGATACCTTGAGGGTGAATCCAGCCTATCGAATCTGGGTTGGGGGCAGAGAAGGATCCCACATCCATCATCGGCCTCAAGAACTCAGCAAGAGCGCCCGGCAGTCAACAGGACGGGATCCCAACTCCAACTTCTGTGACCCGGCTACGGCAAGATCCAAAAAGCCATCGATAGGCCCGCCACCCCTGTCTGTTTTGTTAGCTACAATGCTCATGCCCATTTTTTCAATTTATTGGCTTGATCGGCAACACCTCAATTTGCCAACCCAACTGATCACCCAAAGCATTGGCTTCTGGTTTTGGACAACATACAGCCCACCACAATGCTCTTCTCTTCTCGGCAAATCCTGCCCCCATCCCTCTACCCACCCCTGCACTGGGGCCTTAAGACTCTCTTTCCCGACGGCCTGTGGGAGCTGCCGGCAGATCCCTGTACCCAGCGGGTGGCCCTGACGTTTGACGATGGCCCTCACCCCGAATACACTCCGGCTTTGCTGCAGGTTTTGATGGATTTTCAGGTGCCGGCCACGTTTTTTGTGTTGGGCGAACGGGTGCAGCGCTGGCCCCACCTGGCCCGTCAGATCCGCCAACAAGGCCACCGCATCGGCCTTCACGGCTGGCAGCATCGCTCCTTCACTCAGCTTGCCCCTGACGAACTTCAGCAGAACCTGAAGCGCAGCCAAACTGCCCTGGTGGCTGCCTGTGGCGGGATCCCTGACGATTATCGGGCTGTGCGCCCGCCCAATGGCTTGTTTTGGCCGCAGACGCTTGCGGATTTGCGCCGTTGGGGCTTTTGGCCGGTGATGTGGAGCGTGGTGCCTGAGGATTGGCTGATCCCACCGGTATCGGTGGTGGTGGAGCGGGTGCTGGCCCAGGTGCGGCCTGGCTCCTTGATCGTGCTGCACGATGGGGTAGAGGGGGGATCCCAAGTGGCTGAGGTGACGCGGCAGTTGATCCCAGCTTTGCAGGAGCGGGGATTTGAATTTGTCCACTTGCCGGATCCCTAGGGATCTTTCCAGTTGGGGAGAAAGTTAAAACAGTAGAGGCACGCACAAGCAGGAGGGTCAGGCCATGGGCGCACGCAAGATCATCTATGGCATTTTCGGGCAACGGGCCGGCAGCGTCATCGTCGGAACTTGGAACTGGCTGTGGGGGATCCCGGTGGAGAAAGGCGGCACAGGGGCAGTGATGGTGGCGGAAGAATCCCTACGCACCATGCAGGAGACGGTTCAGCGTCTCACGGAAGCCGTTGCCACCCAAGTAGCCGCCTATCAGCGGGCTGAACAAAAGTACATGCAAAAGGTGCGGGAGTACCAGGCCCTGGAGAACAAGGCGCGCCTGGCCGCCCAGCGAGGCGATCAAGAGGCTGCCCGCCTGGCTATGTCCCAAGCGCTGCAAATTGAGGCCATTCTCGGCCCCCTCAAGGAGAATGTGGAAACTGCCGAGCGCTACGTCAACGCTGCCAAGCAAAAGCTGGCCCGTGAGAAAGAACGACTGGCTGCATACAAGAGCGAGCTGAGTAACCTCAAAGACATCAACGAGGTAAACCAAGTTCTGGAGCAGATGACCCGTGTCAACAATTCCTACAACATCGACTCGGCTAAGTCGCAATTTGAGGCGGCGAAGAATGCCATCCAGGCTCGCCAGCTCAGATCCCGAGCCATGAGTGAGCTCTCGGAAGATCGCAGTGAGCAGATTGCTGCCCAACTGGATGAAATGGCCATGGACGATGAAATCTCCCGCCGCTTGGCAATGCTCACCGGCCAAGGGAGTGCGCCGGCCAACCTGCCGATGCCGGATTTGGATTTTGAGAAGCGGCTTCCATGAACTACCCCACCGCGTAGGCGGATGGGGTTTCTGCACTTCCCCCATCCCCTTGACAGTGAGATTTCCGTCTCTTCCTCTGCCCCAGTTGCTTCAGAGACCCGCAGGTCTTTGAAGTAGTGCTGAAGCATCCAAGACTCACGAGG
>ENA-ORXB01000414-ORXB01000414.1-sediment-metagenome-genome-assembly--contig:-NODE-414-length-87142-cov-27.552782_pt1 | contig 87142 bp, 78 predicted proteins | sample MGYA00237863_ERZ511475 | MGnify/ENA primary metagenome ERZ511475 (study PRJEB26305, sample SAMN06343858) | sediment metagenome | isolation source: hot spring sediment | place: Canada: British Columbia...
GAATCCGGCGCTGCACCGGCTTCAGCCCATCCCGCACATCCGGCAGCGCCCGCGCCACAATCACGCTCATGGCGTAAGAGAGATACGCCTGCTGCACCTCTTCCTGGATCTCAATCTGCTGAACCCGCTCAACCGCCATTTCGCCTCCTGAGAGCCGGAGTATGAGCTAATTTATTTTGCTCTCAGCCGGAGAAGCCTCACCCTAAACGACATCCGGGGGAAGGGGCTCCGCTTTTACGATGCCCAGAATGTGGCGCGCGATCACCAGGCGCTGGATCTCGCTGGTGCCCTCCCCGATCGTCATCAGGCGGGCATCCCGATACAGCCGCTCCACCGGGAACTCCCGGCTGTAACCGTAACCCCCATGGATCTGAATCGCATTGCGGGTCACCCGCTCCGCCATCTCGCTGGCGAACAGCTTGGCCATCGCCGCCGCCTGGGTGTAAGGCAACCCCTGGTCCCGCAGCCACGCCGCCCGATACACCAGAAGCCGCGCGGCCTCGATCTCCACCGCGGCATCGGCCAGCATCCACTGGATCGCCTGATAGGCGGCGATGGGCTGGCCGAAGGCGGTCCGCTCCTTCGCATATCGCACCGCCTCCTCGAAGGCGGACTGAGCCAGGCCGACGGAAAGGGCCCCGATGCCGATACGGCCGCCATCCAGCACCTGCAGGGCATACGACAGGCCCCGGCCCGGCTCCCCCAGCAGGTGATCCATGGGCACCCGCACGTGATCGAACGTCACCGCGTGAGTGGGCGATCCGTGAAGGCCCATCTTCTTCTCCGGCGGGGCGATCGAAACCCCCGCCCGATCCGTAGGGACAATGATCAGGCTGAGGCCGCGCTTGCCCGCCGCCGGATCGGTGCGGCAAAGAACCACGATGATCTCCGCGAGGCTCGCGTTCGTGCACCACATCTTCTGGCCGGTGATCACCCACTCGTCTCCGTCGAGGACCGCGGTGGTGCGCACGGCGCCCAGATCGCTGCCGCAGTGGGGCTCGGTCAGAGCCAGAGCGGCCAGCCCGTTGCGGCCGCTGGTCAGAGCGGGCAGCCACCGTCGCCTCTGAGCCTCGCTGCCGAACAGCACGATCGGCGCCAGGCCCAGGCCATTGTGCGCGGCCAGGGAAAGGGCGGTCGAGCCACAGCCCCGGGCGATCTCCTCGATCGCGATCGCCGCGCTGACATGATCCAGACCAGCCCCCCCATAGGCCTCCGGCACGGTCAACCCCAGCAGACCCAGGGAGGCCCCTTTCCGGACGGCTTCCCAGTTGAACTGTCCGGTTTCATCCACATGCCGGGCGCGAGGCCTCAGTTCCTGCTCGACGAACTCCCGAACCGCCTGGCGGAACAGCCGCTGTTCTTCCGTCAAACGGAAATCCATGGCGAGCCCTCCACAAGGGTTAACGCTCCGGGAAATCCGCGCCCAGGCGGATCAGCAGATCACATGCGCAGGGGAGATCCGGGACCTCCCGGATCGCTGTTAGAGAGAGGCCCAGCCATCCGGCCACCTGGCGGCCGGCCTCCTGAGCCCCGGGATGGACCAGGATCTGAGTTTCCGGATAATCGAAGCGATCCGCATTGCCGATCTCCACGATCTCGGCCCCCAGCCCGCGAAGGGCATCCGCCACACGGGTCGCCAAGCCTGGCCGCAACGTGCCGTTCTGAACCGCGACCCGGGCCTCCAGGCGAGGCAGCTGAGGTCCGAAGAAATCCGCCAGCGCCTCTCGAACCTTCTCCGGGATCCGGACCAGAACCTCCGCCCCATCGGGCGTCGTGTAGGGCCGGGTCATCGAAGGGCCGATGGTCACCATGCGGATCTTCTCATCCGGGATACGAGCCGCCAGGCGGGCCAGGGCGATCATCTCCTCCAGGGTCAGGTTCGTTCGGATCCCATCCTTTACAGTTTCCCACAAAGCGGGGGCGCGGGCGATCAGCGTGGGCAGCATGTTCAGACGCAACACTCGATCCCGAACTGCCCGGAGCACTTCCTGCTGGCGGCGCATCCGATCGAAATCCCCCTCGCGCGTGGCCCGCGTCCGCGCGTATTTCAACGCCGTCCGTCCATCCAGATGCTGACACCCTGCATCGATGTGGAACGGCTCATAACCATAGTGAGCATCTGGATAATGCGGATCATCGATGGCTTCCGGGACGCAGAGATCGATGCCCCCGAGGAGATCAATAGCTTTCTCAAAGGCCGTGAAATTCACCCGCACATAATACGTGGTAGGGATCCCGAAATTATAGCGGATCGTCTCCTGAGCCAGGGCGACCCCTCCGCCTGGATATCCATAGGCGTCCCCCAGGAAATGCGCGGTGTTAATCCGGTTCTCCCCGAAGCCCGGGATCGTCACCCAGAGATCCCGAGGGATGGAGAGCACACCCGCGGAGAGCCCAACCGGGTCCAGCGTGGCGATCATGATCGTATCCGTCCGCCACGGCCCTGGTTCCCCTTCCCGCTGGTCGATGCCCAGGATCAGGATATTCACTCGTTCCTTGCCGGTCCACTCGGGAATCCCAATGGGATGATCGGGAGAAGTTCCCGAAGAGGAGGCGGATTCCCCACCGGCCAGGACAGGAGGGGAGGTTCGCAGGGCCTCCTGGAAGGCAAGCCGATAGCTCAGCATGCCGACCCCGCCTCCCAGCCCCAGGACCAGGAGGATCCAGAGCCATGCGGGCCAGCGGAAGGGGAAAGGCCGTGGGGATGAGATCCGAAGCCCGGGCATCATCCGCTCCCCCTCAGCGAACGGCCTTCAGGTCCTTCGGGCCGAAAGGCTCCGGGAGCAGCCGGCGCAGGGATGTCTCTCGAACTGCGCCTTTCGCATCCACCAGCAGGATCCGCAGATCCGGGGCGAACTCAGAAAGCACCTGACGGCATGCCCCGCACGGCGTGCCGCCGTTCTCCGTCGCGATGGCGATCGCCGTAAAACCGCGCTCGCCTTCTGAGATCGCTTTGAAGACCGCCACCCGCTCCGCGCACAATCCGAGGGGATACACCGCGTTCTCCACATTGCATCCGGTGAACACCTGACCGGAGGCGCTCAGCAGGGCGGCCCCCACCCGGTAACCGGAGTAGGGCGCATAGGCGCGCTCCCGCATCCGTAAGGCCAGTTCAACCAGCGCCTGATCATCCATGGGCAATGCTCCCTGGCGAGATAGACCCATGACCCTGCCTTATTCCGTAGATCGAGCTTAGCGATGCCCATCTCAAGATGCAGGGGTTCCACCCGAATGGCAAATCCGATCCCTCACAGAGCCTAAAGAAGAATTTTACAACGAGGCGGGGTCCGAGCTCCGCCCGGGCCCATATGGGATGGAGCTTCCCGCTCCCCTGTCCCTTCCCGATAGCCATCCGGCCATGGGGAGGAGGGCTGGAAAACCATGCCCGATGGGGAGATTTCCGGGGAAGGAATGGGCTGTGCGGATCCCCCTTCAAGGACGATCCACAGACGCCTGGACCACGGCGGGGCTGGATCTGGACCAGAGGCCGGGATCTCCTCCTATCCCCGGTCGAGGCCCAGCTGGCGCTCCAGCGCGCTGGCCATACGGCCCAGGGTGTAGTTGATCAGGAAGTAGATCACCGAGACCACATACAGGGTTTCCATCGGGTTACGCTCTCCCTGGAACAGGATCACGCCCCGCCGATACAGCTCAATGAACCCGATGATGGCCCCCAGCGAGGTGTCCTTCACCAGCGTGGCAAATTGGGCGACCAGCGGGGGGAGCGCCCGACGGAACGCCTGGGGAAGGATGACCAGGCGCATGGCCTGCCCAAACGTTAACCCGAGGGATCGGGCAGCCTCCCATTGCCCCCGCGGCAGGGAGAGGATCGCAGCCCGCAACGCCTCGCCATTTACCGCCCCGGTATAGATCCAGAGGGCGGCGATCACCGCCGCATCCGGCCGGGTGAGAGCATCGATCCCCATCTGACGGCCCAGCGCGCTCAGGCGCAGGAAGAGATAGAACATGAGGCCCAGCAGCGGCAACGCGCGGATCCCTTCGACCACCCCGATCACCGGATAACGAAGCCATGGCGGGCCGCTGTGGCGCGCCAGGGCGAAGAAGAGAGCCAGCGGGATGCTGGCCAGGATGGCGATCACCGAGGCCTCCAGGGTGAGGGCGATCCCCAGAGCGAGGAACTGCCAGGTGGATAACCGGGCGAAGGGCTCGAATCGCGCCGGCTCCATCCGGAAAGCCAGCGGGATCAGGATCAGCACCATCCCCACGCCGAGAAACGTCTGCCAGGGCCGCTCCTGCATCTGCATGCCCGCGCCTCCGCGCGTCGAATGCCTCCCCCGGGGTTAGAACATGATCCGCAGCCGCCGCTCCATGAAATTCACAAGCCCGCTTAAGGGAACAGTGATCACCAGATATAAGAGGAAAGCGATCAGCATGGGCCAATCCGCAAACGTGCGCCCGATCACGAATTCGGCCTGATACAGCAATTCCTCAACAGCAATCGCCGAGGCGATGGAGGTGTTCTTCACCAGGGCAATGAACACGGTGCCCAGCGGGGGGATCATCATCCGGAACGCCTGGGGCAGCAAGACCAGACGCACCATCTGGGGGAAGGACATGCCAAGGGAGAGGGCAGCCTCGATCTGCCCTCGATGGACGGATTGAAGGCCGGCGCGCACCACCTCCGCGACGAAGGCGGCCGTATAAACCCCCAGCCCGGCCACGGCGCTATCGAACGACGTGGGAAGGCGGAGGCCCGCTTTAGGGAGCCCGCTGTAGACAAAAACCAGCACGGGAAGCAGGGGGATATCCCGGAAGAACTCCACATAGCCCGCGGCGAACCATCGAAGGACTGCGACCGGTGCCACCCGCAAAACCCCGATCAGGGTTCCCAGGGCAAGGGCCACGCCCATGCTGGCCAGGGAAAGCCTCAACGTCGTCCATAGGCCCAGGAGCAGATAGTGCCAGACGTCCGCTGTGCTCATCGACGGAACAGGGCTCCTGGAATGGGATATCGGCTGGCCCCCCAGGGAAAGGCAAGAGGCATGGCGGGCGGCAAATCCGCCCGCCATGCCTTCCGCTTCCCCTCACCGATGCGAGCGATCAGGGCTGGCTCACCGCCCGCCAATCGTCGGGCGGGGGCTCAGGCACTGTATCGCTGGGGATCCACTTCTTGTAGATCTCCTTCCAGCGGCCGGAGGCCTTCAACTCCTTGATCACGGTATTGACGACTTCGAGCAGCTCCTTCTCGCCCTTCTTGACCCCGACGCCGTAAGGCTCCACGGTGAACCGGCCCCCCACGACCTTCCATTTGTCAGGCTCCTGACGCACAAAACCGTAGAGGATGATATCGTCAGTGGTCACTGCATCCACCCGGCCAGCGTCCATGGCCGCGACCGCTTCCGAGTAGGTATCGAAGAGCACCACCTCGATGTTCAGGCCCTGCCGATCGGAAATGGCGCGGATGTTCTTCTCGGAGGTGGAGCCCTTCACCGTGCCCACCCGCTTGCCCTTGAGATCCTGCAGGCCGTTGATGGGGCTGTTCTTGGGGACCAGGAGAGATTGTCCAGCAACGTAATAAACGATGGAGAAATCGATCTCCTTCAGGCGCTCTTCGTTAATGGTCATCGTGGAGGCGACGATATCGACCACCCCTTCTTTGAGGAAGGGAATGCGGTTCTTGGAGATGGCTTCTTTGATCTCCACAGCATTGGGATCTCCGAAGATATATTCAGCGACTGCCCGGCAGATCTCCACATCGAAACCCTCGACCTGATTGGTCTTGGGATTCAGATAACCGAAGGTGGGGATATCGTATTTCGTGCCACAGATGAGCTTGCCGCGATCCTGGATCTTGCGCAGGAGGGTTCCTTCGGGGGCCAGCGGGGCACGTCCTTTTCGCGCTGGCGGGGCGCCGCTTGGCGCCTGACAGGCCGCCAGCAGCAGCGCCAGGATCCATCCGATCCATAACCATCGAGAGAGCCCAGAGCGCATGGGTCACCTCCTTAAAAAATAAAAATCCGAAACAGGTGGATGGGGCGAGGCATCCCCGATGCCCCGCGGATGAAGGGGATGGGCCGCTTCTCCGTTCGCCCGCTCTCCCAGAACGTCGTTTCCTGTTAAGGAACGGGCTCCCCCTGTAAGCCCGCTCCCCACGGCCTTTCGGACCGGGATGAGGAGAAAATCGAGCAGGGCCTCAGTGGCGAAGGACCTGGCTCAAGAAGACACGGGTGCGCTCATGTTTGGGGTTCTCGAAGATCTCGTCCGGCGTCCCGATCTCCACGATCCGCCCGCCCTCCAGGAACACCATGCGATCCGCCACGTGGCGGGCGAAGCCCATCTCATGGGTGACCACCACCATGGTCATCCCCTCGCGGGCCAGGTCCTCCATCACATCCAGCACCTCTTTGATCATCTCGGGATCCAGGGCGCTGGTCGGCTCGTCGAACAGCATGATCTTCGGTCGCATCGCCAGACCCCGGGCGATGGCCACACGCTGCTGCTGGCCGCCGGAGAGCTGAGCCGGGTAGGCATGGGCCTTCTCCGGGATCCCCACCCGCTCCAGCAGCTGCATCGCCAGCCGTTCCGCCTCGGCCCGCGGCACTTTCTTCACATGCACGGGCCCCAGGATGATGTTCTCCAGCACCGTCAGATGCGGGAAGAGATTGAATTGCTGGAAGACCATGCCGATCTCCTGGCGGAGCCGGTTGACGTTGATCTTCGGATCATGAACGGGGATACCATCCACCCACAGCTCTCCGGAGTCAATGGGCTCCAGCCGGTTGATCGTGCGGATGAGCGTGCTCTTCCCGCCCCCGCTGGGGCCGAAGATCACCACGACTTCCCCTTCATAAATATCCAGGGTGATGTCTCGCAGAACGTGAAGGCTCCCAAACCACTTATTGACCTTTCGGAACGAGATGATCGGCCGTCCTCCCATGATCCGCTTCTCCATCTCGAATTTGGAAAAAGCCATCCCTCGGGCGAGGCCATGGATCTCCAACACGCGTCCCGATGATCAAGGGTGAGATGGGCTCTCATTGATCTCATGAGCCTGGGGCTCCAGCCGGCGGATCCGGATCTTGCGGATGCGACGGCCGATGACCTCCTCCACCCGGAACTCCAGCCCCTCGTCCGTAAAGGTTTCTCCTGCCGCCGGAATGCGCCCCAGGCGTTCATAGACATACCCGGCGAGGGTGTCCGCCCCTTCCGACGATAAGGTCACCCCCAACAACTCCTGGATCTCATCCAGGTCCACCCGCCCATCGAAAAGATAGGTGTGCGCATCGATGGGCAACACCAGGGGTTCCTCCGAGCGGTCGAATTCGTCCTGAATCTCGCCCACAATCTCTTCCAGAATGTCCTCGATGGTCACCAAGCCAGCCACCCCCCCGTATTCGTCGACGACGATTGCCATGTGAACCTTATGCTGCTGCATTTCCCGAAGGAGATCCACAATGCGTTTGCCTTCAGGGACGAAGTAAGGCGGGCGCAATAGCTCTTTCAGCGATGCTTCCCGGATTCCATCTCGCATCAGGCGAAGGAGGTCCTTCGCATACAGCACACCAACGACATGGTCGATGGTGCCCTCATACACCGGGATGCGGGAGTAACCCGCCTGGAGGATCACATTGAGCGCTTCGGAGAGAGAGGCCGTCACGGGGATCGCGACCATATCAGGTCGGGGGACCATGATCTCCCCAACGACGGTATCATGGAGCTCGAAGATCGAGACGATCATTTCTTTCTCCGTGGCCTCAATCGCTCCCCCTTCCTCTCCGGCATCCACCAGGGTGCGAAGTTCGGCCTCATCGATGACCGGGATCGCTCGCCCTTCGATCCGGGGCCCTGCGCGCCGGGCGAGATAGCGCAACGGGCCCGTCAGCCATCGCAACGGCATCAGGGTCAGGGCGCCCGGGATGGCCAGCGCTTCAGCACAGCGCTGGCCTATGGCTCGCGGCCAGTATTCCCATGGGCCATGCAGAAGCCAGGCGAGGATCAGCCAGAAAAGGGGCATCCACAGGGAAGGCCCTGAACGATGGAAAATCCAGAAGGTCCCCCAACCGGCCACCGCGAGGTCCAGAAAGAGAAGCCCCAGCCGCAGGCTTTGCAACCGGATCGCGCTATCCTCGGCCAGCCGCTGCAGCCATGCCGCCAGCCAGCGCCCCTCCTCAGCCCATGCCCGGCGTTTTTCCTCTGGAAGGGCCAGGATCGCGGCCTCCGAGGCCGTGATCCAGGCCCGCAGCATCAGGCCGGCCAGCACGACCAATCCGAGGATCCAGGCGCTCCTTCCTTCCATTTAACCCAGCCCCTCATCCAGGTAAGCCTTGATATTGTGCTCCACGGCGTAGGCAGCCGCCTCCGCGCGGTTCGATAGCCCGAGCTTGCTGAGGATGCTGCTCACATAGTTCCGCACCGTCCCCTCGCTGAGAAAGAGCGTTTGGGCGATCTCGCGGTTCGTCTTTCCTTCGGCGATTAGGGCCAGCACCCGCAGCTCCTGTTCAGTCAGATCCTTAAAGGCGGATGCCATGGCGCTGCGCCGTGCCGCCCGCACATGTCGAAGCAGATGAGGTGTCATCGAAGGATCGATCAGGGCTTCCCCTCGGGCCACGCGTTCGATGGCCGTGATCAGCTCATCGCTGCCGATTTGTTTCAGCACATAACCGGAAGCTCCCGCCTCAATCGACTCGAGAAGCAGCTCATCCTCCGCATAGGAGGTCAGCATGATCACCCGGGTTTCCGGAAGCGCCTCGACGATCCTACGGGTGGCTTCGATGCCGCTTCCACCGCGTAGGCGGATATCCATCACGATCACATCCGGCCGGTGATCCATCGCTTTCTGAACAGCCTCATCAGCCGATCCGGCCTCCGCCACCACCCGGAAGTCCGGCCGCCGCTCCAGCAGTGCCCGCAAACCCACGCGCACCACCTCATGGTCATCGACAATCATGATCCGTACCGTCCGCATTCCCAATCCCCTCCCGAATTCATGCGCCTTGAGGTAGAAGCCGACGCAGCCAGCGCGGACGGGCTATGGCCTGCTCCAACCCGGCGAGAGCAGCCCGCGCGGCCCGCTCTCCCCGCTCCAGGATCTCCGGCGCCCGATCCAGAGCAAACACCGGGATATCCCCGGTGGGCACACGGATCAAGCCATCGGGCGGCGCCTGCGCCAGGCGGGACTCCGTGATCCATCGCGCCATGATTCCCACAGAACAGAATACGACCTCCAGGGTCCGACTCCAGCGCGCCCGGCGGATCAACCATCGGATCAGCAAGGGGCCAGGCAGCTCCTCCGGGAAACGGCGATCCGTCCGCCCATGTTCCACCCACGATAGATCCACCCCAATCACAAAGGTGGCCCCCAGCGCCCGAGCGACATCCACGGGCAGAGGATTCAGCACCCCCCCATCAACCAGACGTCGCCCCTCCCACCAGACCGGTGGGAAGACGCCGGGAAACGCGCTGGTGGCCAGCATGGCCTCCACCAGCGGGCCCCGATCGATCCAGATTTCCTCCCCGGTATCCAGATCCACAGCCACGGCCGCAAAGCGAACAGGAAGATCTTCAATCCGGACATCTCCCACGGCTTCCCGCAGGAAGCGAGCCCAGCGGTCCGTTCCAACCAGGGCGTTCCCGTTCGGGTCCAGTCGCATGAACATCCGCCATCCGATCCGACGGGCCAGCGCCTCGATCGCTTCCGGCGAAAGTCCTGCGGCGAACAATCCCCCCACGATCCCGCCCGCGCTGGTGCCGGTGACGATCTCGGGCCGCCAGCCCGCCTCAATCAGCACCCGAAGCACCCGGATATGCGCGAATCCCCGCGCCCCTCCACCGCTCAACGCGATCCCCAGCCGATGCGGACGCCGGATGCCCCAGCGCATCAGGGCGTTCTTCGGCATAACGGGTCCTCATCCGCCTGTTGCTCTGGAAGGGCGTGGGAGGCCCGGTGGAGCGCCGAAGACGCTCTGCCCCTCCCCCCATCGCCCCGGGGAGGAAAAATCCAGCTTTTCCCGTTCCAGCTTAACCTCGTAGACCTATTATAATTTGAGGACCGAATAAAAGTGAGGCAGGAAAAGGAGGGTAGGCATCCATGTCTCGCTGGACCCGTCGGAGGCTTTTGAAACAGATGGGCTGGATCGGGTTGGGCATGGCGGCTGGGGCCTGCGCCCGTGCGCTCCAGCTCCCCACCCCGACCCCTTTCCCGACCCCCTCCCCCAGCCTCACCCCCAGCCCATCGCCTTCCATCACGCCGACCTCGACCGACACGCCGGTGCCCGCTTCGCCGACGCCCGCGCCCACGCCGACCAAGACGCCCTGGCCGATGTTCCCACGCCCCAGCAAGCTGGGGATCGTTGTCCAGTGGTTCCGGGATGTCCATATCGTTAACCTGATCGTGAACACCCGGATGCGCGTGGCGAAGATCATCGACGATTTCGGCCGGGCACCGGAGATCAAAGCGGGATCCCCCAACACGATCCTGATCGGCCGGATCACCCATAACTTCGATTTCGGGGAGCATATCCGGGATGGGCGCACGGATATGCGGGCGGCCGCCGAGTGGTATGTCAACCAGTTTATGGACAAATATCTGGCGAACCCGCATATCGATTACTGGGAAGGCCACAATGAGCCGCGGCCCCACAATCACGAGGTGATGCGCCTCTTCGCGCAGTTTGAGATCGAGCGGATGAGACTGATGGCCCAGCGAGGCCTGAAGTGCGCCATCGGGAACTTCCCGAACGGCTCGCCGGATCTGGAGCTGTGGGTCGATTTCCTCCCCGCCCTCCAGGTCGCCAAACAGCTGGGCGGGATCCTGGCGCTTCACGAATACGCTTCGCCCACTCTGGATGCAGGGGTGGATCATCAGATCGGAGAGGGATGGTTCACCCTGCGCTATCGAAAGGCATATCGCTATATGGTGCCGCCCGCTTATCAAATCCCGATCGTGATCACCGAGCTGGGGATCGATGATATCCCGACCTTCCAGGGGCCTCCCAGCCGGGGCTGGCGGAACTACATGAGCTACTGGGAACAACAAGGGCATGGGAACCCCCACTTCTTCTACCTGCGCCAGCTGTGGTGGTATGATGAAGAGCTCCAAAAGGATGACTATGTGATTGGGGCAACGATCTACATTGCCGGGGCTTACGAAGACCAAGCGTCCTATGAGATCATGGTGGAGCCTTTTCGTGAGATGTTTGCAGATTACCTCCGAGCCCATCCCAACCCTTAAAAACATCCCTTGGGTTCGATCGGCTTCAACCCCATGCGCGGCCCCACCCCACCAATTCCTGATGAGTTGAAAGGGATCGTGAGATGCTCCCTGAGCGATGGGTTCTGGCTTCGGCTTCGCCGCGGCGCCGCACATTGATCCAGCTCCTCGGACACCCGGTGGAGCTCCTGCCGGTTTCGATCGATGAGACCCCAGCGCCGCATGAGGACCCGGCAGCCTGCGCGGCCCGTCTGGCCCTCGCCAAAGCCGCCGCGGGGGCGCGGCTCGCCCCTGATGCTCTGGTCCTGGCGGCAGATACCGTGGTGGATCTGAACGGGGCGATCCTGGGCAAGCCGGAGGGGGTGGAGGAGGCGCGGGCGATGCTTCAAGCTCTGCGCGGACGCCCCCATCACGTGCATACGGCTGTTGCGCTTTACCACCCATGGCAAGATGAGCTTCTTCTGGAAGTGGCCACCACCCAGGTCTGGATGCGCTCCTACACCGATGAAGAGATCGAGGCGTATCTGGCTACGGGGGATCCCCTTGATAAAGCCGGCGCTTACGCGATCCAGCATCTGGGTTTTCAACCCGCCCGGAGGGTGGAAGGCTGCTATGCAGCGGTGGTGGGATTGCCGCTCTGTCACCTCGCCCGGGCCCTGCGCCGCTGGGGATGGTCTCCGCCGGAGGACCTGCCCACACGATGTCAATCCACCCTGGGGCACGCCTGCAGCGTTTACCCGGACATCCTGGCGGGGGAAGAAAATCGTCGATCGAAAAACCATGAGGGGCCTGGAGGCTCCTTGACGCGCTCCCGCTGATCTTTTATAATTTTAATGACCTTCCCCGGTAGCTCAACAGGCAGAGCAGCCGGCTGTTAACCGGCGGGTTGGAGGTTCGAGTCCTCCCCGGGGAGCCAGGGGCCGCCGCTGGGCGGCCTTTTGTTTTTAAGGCTTGCGCCGCAGGAGCGCGAGGGGACCATCCCGGCATGGAGGGTGCGAGGAGGTATAAATGTTTGCGGAAACCCCGCTCCTTCCGGAGAATTCTTCCGCAACCGATCTCTTCCTCGAGGACTGCCGGTGCGAGATTTGTGGATTTCCCATGGAGGAAATCCACTGTAAACTCCGTTGCCCGAATTGCGGGCGGATGCGAGATTGCTCTGATCCCTGATCGATGTTAGCGCATCGGCTGCGGAGGGGTTTGAGGAAGCCGCCGCCCGTTGAGGGTGATGAAAGGGGCCGCCCGCTTCGTAAAAACCCCGAGGGCCGCCAGATCCTCGGGTCGAGTTAAGCGACCCTCTCGCCGGGCTCGCAGGATCGCCCGCGCGGTTTTCGGGCCGATCCCGGGGATCCGTATCAGTTCCTCGTAAGAGGCCCGGTTGATTTCCACCGGACAGTCTGCCAGCGCTCGACGTGCCCACGCCTGCTTCGGATCCTCCGCAAGGGGCAGGTTCCCGTTCTCATCGAAGGGTAGCTCCTCCAATCGAAAGCCATAAACCCGCAACAACCATTCCGCCTGATAGAGGCGCTGGGCGCGCAACGGCGGGGTTGGCGGGAGATCCTCCAGCGGCGTGTCGGGCACCGGCTGGAAGGGGGAATAGTAGACACGAGCTAAGCCGATCTCCCGATGCAGCCGCGCCGTGGTTTCCAGGATCTCCCGATCGCTCTCCCCCGCCGCCCCCACGACCAGCTGGGTGGTCAACGATGGTCGGCGCCCGGACCAGGCGAGCGTGAGAGGTTCTTCCCGACGGATCCGCCCGGCGATATAGAGCGGCCTTTCCAGCTCCGCCATAAAGGCCTTGTGAGGCGCCAGACGGGACAGCCGCTCCGGGTTGGGGGCTTCCAGATTGATGGACACCCGGTCCGCCCAGCGCATGGCCGCCCTCACCTGATCCGGCTCCGCACCAGGCATTAGCTTAAGATGAAGGTAGCCCTGGTAGCCATAGCGCTGCCGGAGCAGCTCCGCGACCGCGAGCAACCGATCCTGAGTCCGCACTCCTCCCCCCAGGATCCCGGAGCTCAGGAACAACCCATCCACCAGCCCCCGCTGATGCATCGCGTAGAAGGCGCGAGCCAGTTCGTCCGGCTGGAAAGTGGCGCGGCGGAAGGACCGGCCCGCCCGGAACGGACAGTAGAAACAATCCCGTTCGCACGCGGAGGTTAACAGAACTTTCAGAAGGCGGACAGGACGGCCATGAGCCCGCGCCTCATAAATACAATCCATCAGCGGCAGCCGGGGCCGCCCGGAGGGATCCGTCTCCTCCGCCGGTTCCCAGATCGCCGCCTGGGTCAGGAGAGCCAGCTTCGTCTCGAGATCCACGGGAACTCCTGTTCTTGTGGCCCAATGGACCATAGGAAGAATTGAAAAGCCCGGTCGGAGAGGCCCAAAAGGCCTCCAGGAATCACCCGGTGGTAATGGGCTCAGAGGTCTTCCAGTAAGTCCGCTCGATCTCCGCAACCTGAGCCAAGCAGGCCTCATCTTCCGGGTTCGGGATATAACGGGTGTTGAACCAGGCGTCCAGGATCTCCCGGGCGATCGCCTCGGAAGTCCGGCGCAAACTCATACAGAGCACATTGGCGTTGTTCCAGAGGCGAGCCCCTCGAGCGGTCTCAGCGTCCTCGCAGAGGGCGGCCCGGATCCCCGGGACCTTGTTGGCGGCGATGCTCACCCCGGTCCCCGTCCAGCAGAACAGAATCCCCTCATCCGCCTCTCCCCGCGCGACCTTCTCCGCCACAATCCGGGCCACCTCAGACCAGGATTGCTGGACGCCGGCGAGGGGGCCGACCGGCTCCACCTCGAACCCCCGCCGCCGCAACTCCTCCAGGACGACATCCGTCACGTGGGTGCGCTCATCGCTTCCAACGACGATGCGCATGGCCAACCCCTCCTTTCAGGCAAAGGACTCCGGCCCACCGGGCCATTCCGGCGCGCCTCACTCCGGGCATTCGTGCTGAATCCCCTCCACCCAGGCCAGCATCCGACCCAGCAGGCCTGGATCCAGGCGCGAGGCATCCAGACAGGCCCGGGGCTCCAGATAGGCATCCAGAATCCACACCTCCGGGCTTTCCAGCGCTGAAGGGAGCAGCCTGGGATCCCCGAAGCAGATCACGCGATCAGAGGTCACCGTCGCAGGAGCGATAAGGATCAGGGTTGCTCCGGATTCGGCGACCGGTTGATGGGCCGCCTCCCACCACTGGAGGCGCTCCGGTTCGGGCTTCGGTTCCAGGGCGACGATCACCGGCGACCGGTGACGATAGGGCTGCAGTTGATCCCTTACTCGAGGAAATGGAAACACCGGATCCCTCTCCTTTCCCTCGCTCAAATTCGCTTTCATTATACTCCGCAGGCTCTGGAAAACGATGGGGCGAGGCAAACGGTATGGTTTGAGAGCGGAGAGGGCGGGGGGCACCCACCGCCTCGGCACACCCTCCCCGAAACGGGGAAGGGGACCCCTCCCCGCGGATAAAGCCGCGATCTCACCGGGCGGATCGCTCGTTTCCCCTGAAATCGCAATCCAGGTTAAGATTGCCAGCGGGAACGATGAGGGAGGGATCGCCGGAAGGGGGAGCGGCCTCATGCGGCTGGAGCTCTGGAGCTTCCCAGGCAATCTGACAGGGCCCGGCTCCCTGTGGGGATGGGGGTGGACGATCGTCGGGTTCCTGGCCCTTTTCGGTTTATGGCTCAGACGACCCCACGATCTCCGCGCCTGGAGGGAACTCCGCCTCGCCGAAGTGGGGGGCTTCCTGCTTCTGGCCCTCCTGACCGGTCTGACCCCTGTGCTCACTTGGGAATTCCCGGGCCTTCCCTTCCGGGTCGGCTTTCCGGTCCTGCTCTGGCTTCCTTATTTGATCTGGGGCGGACGGCTTCGGCCGGGCGCGCTGGCGCTGGTCGGGCTGATGATGGGTGCTGTCATCGGATGGATAGGCGATGGCCGTTTCCTGCACCTCCCCTGGATTATCGCGCTGGACGCGGCGCTGATCGGCGGGTTGCTCTCCCAGAATTACGTGGGGCGCTTCTTCCGCATCCTGCATCAACCGCTAACAGCCGCCATAGCGGGCTGGATCGCATGGGTGTTTCTGCAATCTGTTTCCTGGGGTAGCTTTTACGCTTCATGGCCGGAGGCCCTGGATGGGATCTGGACTCTGATCACGGCCATCGCGCTCCCCTCGTGGGCAAGCGCTTTGATCTGCGGGCTGATCGCCCAGGGGCTCCATCTCCGATGGCCCCGGATCTTTTCCCCTTCCAGGCCTCCCCAATGGCCACCTTATGCCCGGCAGATCCAGGGGCGCTTCCTGTTCTTCTTCTCGAGCTGGATCGTCGCCATGGTCCTGACCCTCTTTCTGTTCCTGACCGCTATCGCCATCCGCCAGGCGGATAAGGAGCAGGCGCAAGCGATCAACCAGGGTGTCAGCCGTACGGGCGAGCAGATCGCATATTTTCTGCATACCGGGGAAACCCTTCTGGCTGATCTGGCTGCCCTGGGCATCCCCCGAGGCGAGGCTTCTCCGGTCGTTGCCTCCATCCTTCAGCGCTTCGTTCAAACCGGGCCGATTTACCATGCGGTCCTGCTGGTTGGAACCGAGGGGGAGATCCTGGCCGCCTATCCGGCGGGAGAGCCGGCATGGGGGCTCTCGACCTTCGAACGCGCAGCGATCGCCCAGAGCCGTGCGGCTCGTGCCGTGATCCACACCGAAATCCATCGCCTTCCAGATGGCACACCGGGCCTATCTTTCGTAGCGCCGCTGGAGGGAGATCCCCCCACCGGCTTCCTGATCGGACGGGTGCGGATTACGGAGCACCCGGCTCTCCAGGAGGCCCTGGCCTCTCTGAGGGGGGGCCTGCCGGCCAGCGAGGGATTCCTCATCGACCGCCAGGGGCAGATTCTGCTGCACCCGGACCCCCAGCGCGTGCTGGACGTCTTCCCGCTCCCCACATCCTCCCTTCCCGGACCTCTCGACATCGCCCAGCGGTCCCCCACAGGGGCCGTTACCGAGCTCCACCTTCGCCGGGTTCCAGGAACGGACTGGTGGGCCGTTATCCGTTACCCCCGATCCTCGCGGATCCAGCGAGCCCTTGAGCGGATCCTGCCTACGGGGGTCCTCCTGGGGGGATTCAGCGCGATCGGCGCGCTGCTCCTGAATGCTCTGAGCGGGCATGCGGCGAAACGGCTGGCGAAACTGGCCGCCGCCGCAGGGCGCATGGCGGAAGGAGAGTTGGAGAAGCCCATCCCGAGCGATGCCCCGGATGAGATCGGATACCTGGCGGAAACCATGGAACGCATGCGCCATGCTTTACGAGCCCGGCTGACCGATCTCTCTCTGTTGCTGGAACTGAATCGGCGACTGGTGGAGACCCTCGATCTGGCGCATGGTCTGCCCGAGGTCGCGCGGTCGCTGGAGCAAGCGGTTCCATCCGCGGGCGCCCGCATTCTCATCTCCGGGTCTCATGGGGATCTGCGGGTGTTCACCGCGACCGGCGAAGGGAATCCGGGGCCGCTCGATGAGGCCTGCTGGAAGCTGGGTCAGGAGCGAAGAGAACCCCTCTGGGTCGAGCACGTGCTTCGCCATCCGGAACTCCCCCCGATCTTCCGGCAGGAAGACCGGGGGCGGGCGCTGGGGATCCTCCCGGTTTACTGGGGGGAGGATCTCGTGGGGGTCGCCTGGATCGCCTTCCCGCAACCCCGGCGGGTGACTATGGCGGAACAACAACTGACCCGCTTGATCCTCAGCCAGGCGGCGGTATTTATTGCCCGGGCCCGTCTGCAGGAGGCGGCTTTAGCCGAACGCGAACGGCTCCGGGCTGTCCTGGAAAGCAGTCCAGATGTGCTGATACTCATCGATCGGCATGGGGATCTGCTTTACCTGAACCCCACCGCAGAGCGTTTCCTGGGCCTTCCAGCCTCCCGGGCGCTGGGCCAACCCGTGGCTTCGTTCCTGAAGGATGGGGAGCTGCGCGAGCTGCTGGATGAACCGATCCCCCCCGGGCAGATCCGGAGCCGGGAATTCCGACGGCCCGATGGTCGGGCGTTCTGGGCGGGGCGCTACGATCTGCGCCTGGAGGACGGTCGGGAGATCGGCCGGTTGCTGTTTGTGCGGGACATCACGCCTTTCAAAGCGCTGGATCAGTTGAAGTCTGACTTCATCGCCGCTGTCTCCCACGACCTGCGCTCTCCCCTCACGTATATGCGAGGCTTCGTCACGATGCTGGGCATGGCCGGACCCCTGACCTCTCGCCAGCAGGAGTATGTGGAGAAGATTATGAGCGGGATCGATCAGATGACGCGGCTCATCGAGGATCTAATGGATCTGAAGCGGATTGAGGAGGGGATCGGCCAGCGAGGGATCTGTCGCCTGAGCGACCTGATCCGCGATGTTTTCCATGAAATGCGTCCTCATGCGATGGCCCGAGGGCTGCGGATGACCATGGAGATCCACGGGCACGGGATCGTGAAAGGAGACCCGATGTGGCTGCGCCGGGCGATCACAAACCTGGTCGACAATGCCATCAAATACACTCCGGAAGGAGGGAGCATCTCCCTGGGTCTGATCGAACAGAACGCCGAGGTCGTGGTCTGGGTGAGGGATACAGGACCTGGTATTGCGCCAGCGGATCAGGCCCGGATCTTTGAGAAGTTCTACCGGGTGCGCCGTAAAGAGACCGCCCATGTGAAAGGAAGCGGCCTGGGGCTGGCGCTGGTGAAATCCATCGTGGAATGGCACGGAGGACGGGTCTGGGTGGAGAGCCAGCTGGGCCAGGGCAGCACATTCTACATCGCCCTCCCGATGACCATAATCCCCGCCAGCGCGTAACCCCATCGGCCTGTCCGGTTCAGGGATGGCGCGAGGGGATCCCCTCGAGGGCTTCCTGAGACGGCCTGGCCCTGAAACCCATGGTCTCCCACATGGAGGCCGAACGGCGCAAGTCCCAGACCCCAAAACCCAGGATTCACCTCCCTTCCCCCAGGTGCCAGCTCTGCTCGATACTCTGGATTTCCTTCCGGAGGCGTTGGGCCAGGGCCTGACGCTCCTCCGGGCCGAGAAAAGCCGCCTCCACAGCGTTCTCCAGGATCCGCAACAGGTCCTTCCACTGCAAACCCATACCTGCCATAGCGAATAGATATTCATCGGTCAGCGTCGTGTCGCTGATGCTGGGATCATCTGTGTTCAGCGTGACCTTGAGGCCTAACCGATAGAGATCCGGGAGGGGATGATAGTGGAAACCCGCAACCGCACCGGTCTGCAAATTGCTGGTCGGACAGATCTCCAGAGGGATGTTTCGCTCATGCAGCAATCGGAGGACCTCGACATCGTGGATGGCCTGGATCCCATGGCCGATGCGGTGAGCGCCCATGATCAGGATCGCGTGGCGGATGTTCGCCGGAGGGCCCACTTCCCCCGCATGGACGGTCAGGAAAAGCCCCTGCTCCCGGGCCCACCGGAAAATCGGGACCAGATCCCTTGCGGACGCCTGAAGCTCATCCCCCGCCAGATCCAGCGCCACCACTCCCCGGGAGCGATAGGCGACGGCCAGACGGGCGATCTGCCAGGCCAGCTCCGGATCTTCCCCCCGCACAATGGTCAGGATCATGCGCACCTGAATGTCGAACTCATGCAGGGCCTGCTCCACACCCTCCAGAACCCATTCAATAACCTCCTCCAGCTGAAAACCCTGAGCCTGGGCGAGCGCCGCGGGGTTAAAACGAAGCTCCAGATAGCGAACATGATCCAGAGCGGCGTCGGCGACTGCTTCATAAGCCATTCGGCGGATGGCCTCCTCGCTGGTGTAAAACAGACGAAGAAGTCGGAAACGGGCAAGGAAGCGGTGGAAATCCGCGGCCTCGCTAACGGTGAACCGAATGAGGGGCTCCAGCTCCGCCGTCCCCAGATGTAGCTCCAGGGGGATCGAATGGCGACGGGCGATCTCCATTAGGGTGCTCAGGCGGAGGGAGCCTTCCAGATGCCGGTGCAGATCGACTTTGGGAAGGCGATGAAGCATGGAACGCCACACATGCGCCACTGGACCACGCCGCAGGCGCATCCGTGCGCGCTCCGGAAATCCCTCCAGGGATCTTGACCCCTTATCCTCGCGACCTCGCATCGCATTCATCGCTGGACGACCTACGATTCGCCGAAGAGAAACTCCAGCAATTCATCGGAAGGCGCGGTCGGCGGCTTGGGGATCGTGAAATAGAAGGTGCTCCCCTTCCCCAGCTCGCTCTCCGCCCAGACCCGGCCGCCATGGGCTTCCACAATCCGCTTGACAATGGCCAGGCCCAACCCCATCCCGCCGAACCGCCGGCGGGTGGATCCATCCACCTGATAAAACCGCTCGAAGATGCGCTCCAGTTTATCCGGCGGGATCCCAATGCCCGTGTCCTGAACGGACACGAGCGCATGATCATCCACGTCTTGAACGCGAACGGTGATACGCCCCCCATTCGGGCTGAACTTCACCGCATTATGCAGCAGGTTATCCAGGACCTGGGAGAGCCGCTCTCGATCCCCCCAGACGATGACCGGACCCCCTGGATCCTCCACGGCGAACTCCAGGCCGGACTGGGAGGCCGTGAGCTGGAAGTTTTGGACAGAGATCCGGGCCAGGGCCGCGATATCCACCGCCTCAAAGTTGAGGGTCCCTCGCTCGATCCGCTGGAGGGTGACGATATCGCCGACCAGCCGGCTCAGCAGGTTCGTTTTCTCCGCGATGATCTCCACCGCCTCTCGCTGCGCGTCGGTTAACGGCCCCATCGAGCCGTCCAGCAGGAGATCCACATACCCCTTGATGAAGGTCAGGGGAGTCCGCAGCTCATGAGAGACGTTCTGCACGATTTCATCTTTCAGGCGATCCGCCTCCTGAAGCTCTTCGTAGGCTCGACGCAGCTCCTCCGCATGGGCCTTCAATTCGTAGAACAGACGGGCGTTCTCAATCGCAGCCGCCGCTTGCGTGGCCACGATGGTCAGCAGACGCTCATGCTCCGGCTGGAAGGCGTTAGGGATCTCATGGTCCACCGAGAGAGCGCCGATCACCCGATCGCCAACCATCAGGGGGACACACAGCAACGAGCGGACCGAGGGATCGAACACCACGAAACGGGGATCCTCCCGGGTGTCCGGGACATAGATCGGGCGCTTCTGCTGGACGACCTGGCCGGCGATCCCCTCGCCGATCCGCAGGCGGGCCTCCTGCCGCCAGCGATCCTTGACCCCGGCAGCGGCCCGGATCTCCAGCAGCTCCGTGCGAGGATTGAACAGCATGATATTCGCCGCCCGACAATGAAGGACCTCCCGCAGGGTCATCACCACCGAATCCAGCAGGATCCCCAGATCCAGCGTGGTGCTCATGCGGCGGGCGAACTCATACAGCGTGGTGACCTCTCGCAGACGCTGGGCCGTCTCGCGGTAAAGGCGGGCGTTTTCCAGGATCACCGCCAGATGGCCCGCCAGGGTGGTCATCAGGCGCAGATCCTCCTCCGTGAACGCGTTCAGGCGCGGGCTCTCAGCGTTGAGCACACCGATGACCCGGTTCTCGATCTTCATCGGGACGGCCAGCTCAGAGCGGGTGCCAGGTTCCGCCTCCACATAATCCGGATCCTGCGTGACATCCGGGACCAGAGCGGGGATCCCTGTCCGGGCCACCCGGCCGGTGATCCCCTGATGGATCGTGAGAGGAGCGGAGATCGCCTGCTCGGAGAACCCGTAATGCCCGAAGCTGCGGAGGCAGCCCGTTTCCTCCTCCAGCAACAGGCATTCCACCGCTTCAAAGCCCAGCGTTCGCTGGATGGCGAGGAGAGCCTGATGGACCACGCGCTCCGGATCCAGCGTGGCCGTCGCCGCCGTGATCACCTCGTAGAGGACGCTCAGCTCATTCAGGCGACGACGAACCTGATGGAAGAGCCGTGCGTTCTCCAGGGCGATCGCCAGCTGCCCGGCAAGGGCGCTGAGCAGACGGACGTGATCATCCCGAAAAGCCCCCGGTTCGGAGCTCTGGACATCCAGGACGCCGATCAGGCGATCCCCCAGCAAAAGGGGAACGGCCAGCTCCGCCCGGGTCTGGGGGATCCGCGGCAGGTATCCCTCATCCTCCTGGACATCCGACACCCGCACCGGGGATCGGGTCGCCGCAGCGCGTCCCACCACGCCCTCCCCCAACCGCAGGCGATGGACACGCCGGGCTTCTTCCTCTCGCTCACCTGTTCGATACCGCACCAGCCAATTCGGGTCAGCAGGATCCGTCAGGAAGAGAGCGACAAACTCAAAGGCCGGCTCCTCCTGAAGCAACCGGAGAATCTGACGGACCAGCGCATCGAAATCCGTGAGGCGAACAGCAATTGCGGAAGCCCGATGGAGGATTTCCAGCTCCCGCAGGCGGCTCATGGCCTCCTCATACAGGCGGGCGTTGGCAATCGCCACCGCCATCTGATCGACGATGGTGTTGAGCCAGCGGAGCTCATCCGCGCCGAACAGACGAGGGGATTCAAACACCACGTGCAGAGCGCCGATCACCCGGCCTGCATGCCGGAGCGGGAACGCCGCAATGGCCCCGATCCCCCAGGCCTGCGCCTCAGGGTCATGGAACAGCGGATGCGCGGATGTGTCTGGGATCACCAACGGGCGTCCTGTTCGGACCACGGTCTCCGTGACCCCTTCCGGGCGCGGACGGGGTGCTTCGAGGAGAATCTCCCCTTCCCGCGTGAGGGTCATCCCGGAACGCCAGCGCTCCCCGCTCTCGCCGAGCAAATGGATGTATACCCGATCCGCGCGGGTATACTCCATCAAGTGCCGTCCTGCTGTCTCCAGCACCTGATGGAGGTCCAGCGTGGACGTGACCTGGGCGGCCATCTCCTGAAGGGCACTGAGTTCCGCGATCCGCTTCTGCGATTCTTCATAAAGCCGGGCGTTATGGAGCGCCAGGCTGATGTGATCGGCCAGCGAGCGAAAGATCGGCTCATCCTCACGCAAGAAAGCATGAGGGTGGACAGAGAAAAACGCGAGGACGCCGATGATCGAGCCCTCTATGCGAAGAGGAACTGCGATCATCGAGCGGATCGGATCGGTTCCTTCAGGTAGGAGAGAGAGATCCTCCTTATCCCTCAGGGCATCCGTTATCCACACCGTCGCATCCTGAACAAGGGCCCGGGCGAGAGGTCCTGTCATCGGCCGGACGCTGCCCTTCCTGAGGTATTCGGATAGCCAGCCCGCCGAGGCCGCAACCTCCAGCTGGTCCGGGTCCGGCCCCATTATGAAAACCGCCGCCCCCTCGCCGATCATCTCCTCAACGGCCATTCGCACCGCGATCTCCAATACTTCCCCGGAGCGCAAGGTGGCAGTCAACGCCTGGGAGATCCGGCTCAACGCTCCCTGCAGGCGGGCATGCCGCTGCGCGGCCTCATACAGCATGGTGTTGGCCAGAGCCACCCCGATCTGATCCGCCAGCGCCCGGGCCAGCTGGATTTCCTCCTCGGTGAAATGGCGAAGCCGGGTATCACTGAGCTCGATCAGGCCGATCGCGCGACCTCGCACCCAGAGCGGAAGCATCAGACATGTCTGATAGCCGAAGCTCTGCATCCACGCCTTCTCGTGGGGATCGGCCTCCGGATCATCCATCCGGACGATCAGGAAATCCCCCTCCTGCAACAGGCGTGCGGTCGCTGGATATTCCGACAGAGGATAAGGACGGCCGATCTCCGGCAAATGGGGATCTTCCGCCAGCCGCTCCGGGGGAGTGTAATCCGCGTAAACCACCAGGGCATCGCCCGAAGGGTTCAGAAGCGAGATGGTGCAGTTGGTGACCTGGAGCACACCGGACAGATGACGGGATGTCTGCCAGAGGACCTCCTCCGTGCTGAGCGTGGAAGCCGCCAGGGCCGCTCCTACGACCAGCGCGCTCAGATCCCGGATCCGGCGCTGGGTGTCCCAATGGAGGATTGCATTCTGGAAGGTAACCGCCACGTGGAAGGCCAGGAGCTGCATGGCCTCCTGTTCTTCTGCCCGAAAATCCCTTGCCGCATCGACCAGGAGCGTGAGGTAACCCAGAAACCGCTCCCCATGCCGCAGTGGCACTCCCCATACCTGGGCCTCCGAACTCCCCCCGAACCATCCCGCATCGCCATCCTTCGCCAGCAAGCGGGGTCCCGTCGGGGGCTCATCAAAAAGGGCGCTCCCCTGCTCCCGGGACAGACGCCGTCCGGGAGGGCATCGCTCGGGATCCGTTGTGGCGCGCAGAACCAGATCCCGCCCGGAGGGCTCCCAGATCCAGATCTGGGAGCCCTCCGCATCGAAGAGCTCGCAAGCCGTCCTGACCGCCTGATCCAGGATGACCTCCGGATCCATCTCGCGGGCCAGCTGCGCCATCGCCTGACTCAGCCGGGCCATGAGCCGGCTTCGGCGGCGCTCCCGCTGGCTCATTCGAGCCGTTTCCAGGATCGCCCCGAGCTGATCGGCGATCGCCAGGATGAACGCCTGCTCGGAGGGGGCCAGTTGCTCCGGGCGTGAAGAGACCAGGCCCAATAAGCCGATCGTCCGATCCTGCGCCCGAAGCGGAGCCAGGACCAGGGCCTGCATGCCCTCAGGCCATCCCGCCCCAGGCAACCGGTGGATCTGCACTCGATCGGCCTGAAGCGCTTGGTCCAGTATCTCCGGAGGCAGCTGCGCCATCAGCGTCCGCACCGCTTCCGGATCGCGCCCCCTCACATACCATCCTTTCCCTTCGCCTTCCGGCAAAAGCAGCCACCCTCCCTCCAGGCCCAGATCCTCCAATAGCCATTCCAGGGCTTCCTCAGCCAGTCGAGAGACATCGGGGATCAAACCGGACAGGCCGATCATCGCCTGGAAAGCGGAGAGCTCGTGGGCCATCCGCCGGGATCGCTCCAGCAACTGGAAGACATAGATCGTAGAGGCGAGCAGCCCGCTTAAGGCCTCCATAAGGCGCGCCTCCACCTCCGTCCTCCCCGAGATCGGCTGACTTCGTCCGAGGATCATCAGACCCAGCGGGCGGCCCGCAAAGCGCAGCGGGATCCCATCGACAGAGGCGAAGGTGGAGGCCGGCAACAGATCCTTCAGAGGATCCGGGAGATGGTCCCACAGGACCCCGTGAAAACCCTGCGTTCCCATCAAAACCTGAAAATTCCGCTGCACCGCATGAGGAACCCATCCCCCAGGCTCGTCCGTTAAACCGACGGCAATGATTGCGGGAAGGGAAGAGTAAGCCTCAACGGGCAGGAGCAGGATCCCGGTCTCCGCGCGGGCCAGTTTCAGGATGATTCGCAGGGCCTGGCGCAGCCACTCCTCTGCATCGGTGATCTGAGCCACCTCGCGACCGGCTTCCGAAACCTGAGCGACCGCCTGGTGATATCGCTCCAGCTCCGCCCGGGTGGATTGCAAGCTCCTCGCGGTCACCAGGGCGATAGCGATCTGATTGGCGATCAGAGTCAGCATATCGCGTTCCATGGAGAAAGCTGGACGGGGCCATCGGTAACCCAAGGTCAGAAGAGCGATCGGAGTTCCCTGATGGATTAACGGGAGCATCACCAGGGTGCGAACGCCGATCGCTTCCACGATCCCCCGCGTGATGGGCGCCAGCAAGGCTGTCCGGGTATCCTCGATATACCAGGCGTAGCGATGGGCCAGGAAGGCCATATAAGTGGGCTCATCCATCTCCAGATGGCTGAATCGGGCCGCGAACCCCTCATCCAGGCCGAAGCCGACCAGCAAATCCATGCGCCGACCATGAACCTGATAAGCCGCTCCCACATCGGCTTTCCATATTTCCATCAGCAAATGAAGGGCGCTGGAGATGAGCGCCTGGGGGTCATGGAGGTGATGGCCCAGCTCGGCCAGCATCCCCAGGGTCTGGGAGAGCTCCCGTTGAAGCCGCTCCTCCGCGCTCGAGGCGATCTGGCGGATCACGCCCCAGGAGGGACCCGGGGTGGCCAGCCAGCGGGCCTGACCGCGCTCCTGGGATCCGAGGACGATCTCCCAGATCGCCGGAAGGCCCTCGTTAAAGAGCCGGCGCCACGCCTCCTCCAGCGCCCCCCGTTGAGCCGGGTCGATCCAGTCCCAGAGTGAACGCTCCAGGAAATTCCCGCGCGGGATTTGCCAGAAAGCGGAGGCGGCGGCGTTCAGCCAGAGGACCCTCCCTTCCAGGTCCAGCACATACAGCGGATCCCTGAGAGCCTCCCATTGAGCCAGATGCTCAACCGGAATCAGGGGATCGAGATGAAGCCAAAGGATATGGGGGGAACGCCCCATCGTAGCGATAAAGCGACATGGGAAAGCCCGGGGGGTCAACCAGAGAGATCCGGCGAGAGGCTCCCGTTTTCGGGCCGCCTCTTCCAGAGCAGACCAGGAGGGGGCGATTCTCAGGATGCACTCGGTCGCCCGGAGAGGTCCCCGGCGTTCCTGCCACGCTTCGAGATGGGCAGCGAGCCGCTCATCCGGAAGGAAGCGACCGCTGCGCAGGTCCAGACGAGCCCTGAAGGCGCCCGAAATCCTCTTTTGCCGGCCCATCCCCATCTCCTCATCCGAAATACAGATCGCGCCCTCCAGCAGGCCCGGGAGCCCCGGGGCCTTTCCATAGCGCTCAGGACATCCGTTGTTTGGCTTCGATCCAGGTGGGGGAATCGCTTCTCCCCCCGCCGGCCCGTTCAGCTCAGAAGCCGCTTCGCCGGCGACTCATCATCGAGGCGAAAGCCTCTCCCTGCCGGATAGCCCCGCCAAAGGCCCGCCGTGGCCAGTCAGAGCGGCCCCCAGGAACCACGGGAGCGGCAGGATGACCCCTCCCTGAGGCCTTCCGGGCCTCGGAGAAGAAAAAGTACACGCTGGAACGGGTCGCCAGAGGCGCCCCCTCCTGGGCAACTCCTGTAGTCATCGGCGACGGCGTTCGGCTGTCGATGGAGGAGCGGAGGTCGTTCCCGGCAGAGGGGGTGCCCCCGGCCGGCCATGGCAATGCTTATACTTCTTGCCGCTGCCGCATGGGCACGGGTCGTTCCGCCCGATGGAGCGGGAGGCTGTGTCCGACTGGACCTGCGCTCGGGATGCGGGGGCGCCCCGGCGTTCTCGGGCCAGGGCCTGGCCGGTGGGCGCGATCAGGAAAAGCCGCCGCACCGTTTCCGCCCGGATGTTGGTCAACAGATCCTGGAACATCTCGAAAGCCCGCCGCTTGTATTCGACCAGAGGATCCCGCTGGCCGAACGCCTCCAGCCCGATCCCCTGCCGCAGGTTCTCAATCGCCGTGAGATAATCCACCCATAGTTGACCGATCAGACTGAGCAACAGGTTACGGGCCGCGGTGGAGAAGGCCCGACGCCCAAAGAACCGGATGGCTTCCTCCTGAAGCTCCGGCGGCCAGTGCCCGAAGGGGGTTTCCGCCACCATCGTCCATCGCTCCGCCCCCAGCCAGCTCATCAGGCTGAGGCGGGTCGCCTCCTCCAGATCGACGGGCCGCTGCTCCGCCATCGAAACCCATACCGAACGGCCCAGCTCCTCCTCACGGGCTTCCAGCACCCCGTGGAGATGCTCCAGGATCCGCGGGCCGCGCTCCGATGCGGGGATCTCCTCCAGCAGCTGCCCGGCCAGATAGGAGAGCGGGAACACCACCTGCGCATACGTCACCCGTTGATGGGTCCGCGTATCAAAGGCGGTCTGCCGGGTGAACTGGGCTTCCCAGAGCGCCTGCGCCAGCGCGGCCGGATCCCGCTGGCCGTTCAGGCGATCGGCCAGGATCCCTTCCACCTCCCGAAGGTGGGCTTCCAGCCGGGCCCGGGTTTCCTGGAGAATCCCCTCACGGATGATCTCGGCCAGCTCCTCCCATGGCGTCTCCAGCAGATCCATCTCCCCCAGGGTGAGCCCGACGCCCGCTCGCCGGACCGCCGCGGTGAGGGCTTGCAGGCGCAGCGCGCGATGCCCGGCTTCCCGCACCGCCTCCATCAGGCGCTCCCGGACCTCCTCCGGCGCGGCGGCCCGCAGGCCTTCCAGTCGGATCTCCAGGCCGGTCAGCTCACGCACTCGCTCCAGGAGGTTGTGCAGATTCAACCCCTGGCGGCCTTCCGAGCCTTCCTGAAGCCAGTCCTCAAACGCCCGCTCCGCCGCATCCACCCAATCCGAGAGGGTATCCCGGCTGCGCTCCGCCACCGCCTGGACGGCCCGGGCGGCTGCTTCCGCCCAGTGAGCGGCCGCTGCCCGCGCCGCCTCATGAAGCAATCCGGCAACCTTCTGGAGGGAAGGCTCCCCGGACGCCAGGCGATCCAGAAGCAACGCCAGGCTGAAGGAAGGAAGGAACTGGCCGTCGCTCAGCACCATCGGTGGCTGAACGCTGTCCAGCCACTCGATGACCTTCCATCCCTCGCCGGGCTTCATCTGCTGAAGCCGGCGTCCGACCTCCGCCTCCACCATCGCCCAGAGATCGTCGTGGAGATCGTCCCGCAGGAGCAACCGGAGGCGCTGGCCGTAGATCAGCTCGCGCTGGCGGTTGAGGACATCATCGTATTCCAGCAGGTGCTTGCGGATGTCGAAGTTGTAGCCCTCCACTCGCCGCTGGGCCTCCTCGATGGTTTTGTTCAACCAGGGATGCTCCAGCGGCTCATCGTCATCTCCCCATACACGCTCCATCCAGCCGCGCAGGCGATCCCCGGCGAATCGCCGGAGCAGGTCGTCCTCCAGCGAGAGATAGAAACGGGAGGAGCCCGGGTCTCCCTGACGGCCGGCGCGGCCGCGCAACTGATTATCGATCCGCCGTGCCTCATGGCGCTCCGTGCCGAGCACGTGAAGGCCCCCCAGCGCCTTCACCGTGCGCTCGCCCTCGATATGCTCCAGGAAGCGCTGCACCGCCTCCCGATACAGCCCATATTGAGAGGGATCCAGCTGGCGCAGCGCCGCAGCCCGCTCCTCAAATGTCATCTCATAAGGGTTGAACCCGGCCCGACGCAGGACCCGGTTGACATCCCCCAGCACCTCCTCCGGCAGCTCGCCGCCCAGTTTGATGTCCACACCACGCCCCGCCATATTGGTGGCGATGGTCACCGCTCCGACCCGGCCAGCCTGGGCAATGATGCGCGCCTCCCGGTCGTGATGACGCGCGTTCAGCACCTCATGGGGAACCCCATGCTCCAGGACCCGTCGGAGCCGATCCGGCTGGTCCACCCGCCACAACGCCGCGAGACGCTCCAGATTGGCCGGGGACAGCGGATCTGGATCCAGCCCCAGGGCCCGGGCCCAGGACCGGAGCTTCCCCCCAGGCAGTTTCTCCGGCGGCTGGCCGAGAAGTCCCCGCTCCTCCTCGGAGAGCGGGATATCTTTCCCATCGGCTTCGCGACGCCGCAACGCATCCTTCACCAGGTCCACCAGCGCCAGCCAGCGCAGGCCCTCGGCCTGCAGACGCTTGCTCAGGTAATCCGAGGCCTCCACCGAAGTGGTCCCCACCAGCACTGGCCGGCCCATCGTGTGCATCTGGACGATCTCCCGGAGGATCGCCCGGTGCTTGGCCTCCTTTGTCCGATAGATCACATCGGGGTGATCCACGCGGATCATCGGACGGTGGGTGGGGATGACCACCACATCCAGCCCGTAGATCTTCTGGAACTCCTCCGCCTCCGTCGCCGCGGTGCCGGTCATCCCGGCCAGCTTCTCATACATGCGGAAGTAGTTCTGGATGGTGATGGTGGCATAGGTGACGTTCTCCGGGCGGATGGGCACGCCTTCCTTCGCTTCAATCGCCTGGTGCAGGCCATCGGACCAGCGGCGGTCCGGCATGAGGCGGCCGGTGAACTCGTCGATGATCACCACCTGACGCCCCTGCACGATGTAATCGCGGTTGCGATGATAGAGGAACTGGGCCTTGAGGGCCTGCTCCAGGTGGTGGATCATCTTCATCTGTTCGGGGGTCAGCTCCTCGGGGCGTTCCGGATCGAAGAGGGGTTTGCCGATGAGCTGCTCGACCCGGTCATAGCCGGAATCGGTGAGATGGACGGTCCGGTGCTTCTCATCGATCTCGTAATCGCCAGGCCGCAGCTGCCTCACGATCTGAGCCCACCGGATGTATTCCTCGGTCGCCTCCTCCGCTGGGCCGCTGATGATCAGCGGCGTCCGCGCCTCATCGATCAGGATGTTGTCCACCTCGTCCACGATGGCGTAACGGTGTGGACGCTCCAGCCGCTGGACTCGCGCCTCCAGGGTGAAGGCCATGTTATCCCGAAGGTAATCGAAGCCGAACTCATTGTTCGTCCCATAGGTGATATCCGCCAGGTAGGCCTCCTTGCGCGAGACGGGACGCAGCTGGGCGAAATCCTCCTTTCCCCCATCGTAATCGGGGTCATAAATGTAAGCATTGCCCTCCCCGGCCTGCAACAGCCCCACCCGAAGGCCCAGCATATGGTAGATCGGACCCATCCAGCGGGCATCTCGCCGGGCCAGGTAATCGTTTACCGTCACCAGATGAGCGCCCAGCCCCAGCAGGGCGTTGAGGTAGAGGGGAAGGGTGGCGACCAGGGTCTTCCCTTCGCCGGTCTTCATTTCAGCGACTTTGCCGAAGTGGAGCGCGATGCCCCCCAGCAGCTGCACGTCGTAATGCCGCAACCCCAGGGTCCGCTTTGAAGCCTCCCGCACGGCAGCGAAAGCCTGAGGGAGGAGCTCTTCCAGGATCGCCTCCTCCGCCTGGCGCAACTCGGACAGGCGCTGCTTCACTTCGTATTCCAGCTGAGTGCGTCGATCTGGATCCCGCTCCACCAGCCAGGCCAGATAGGCCCGGCGATACGCCTCCCGATGGCTGGCGATCGCCTCCGCAATCCGCGTCCGGAACCGGTCGGTCATCCCCCGCAATTCGGCATCCGTCAACGCCTCGAACTCCGGCTCCAGGCGGTTAATGGCCTCCACCAGCGGAGCCCACCGGCGCAACCAGCGATCAGAGGGATCTCCCAGGATCTTCCCCAGGATCTGTTTCAGCATCGCTCGCCTCTCCGACCATATGGAGTCTTGCGTTTATACAGGAATGGATCCCGCCCTCGGTGAAGGTTGAGGGATGAGGCGGGACAGCCCCGGCGGCCGGCCCAGCCTCGAAAGCGGCTGAGGAAGGCCAGCGGCGCCGTCCCCATCCATGCGCGCAGGATCAAGCACCATCCTAATGCCGTGAAAAGGACCCCGGGACAGGACGGCCCGCTTTCTCTGTTTAAGTTTAATCCAGAACATCCAGCCTGGCGTTCTGTTGGCCTGGCCTTTCGCTTGGCCCATGGATCCCTTCGGATCCGGGCGGGCCCGGATTCCGAAAGAGCGAATGGCCGCACGCCGCGACCTGGAGAGAAGGGGATAGGAGAACGCCTTCGGCGGCCCCAACCCCTGAATCGGTGAAAATCCCTTATGGGATCCAGCCGGAGGGCACAGGTCCCTTAACCGAACCCGCCCTTTCGCTATAATGAAGGCAAATGGTTGCAAGGGGAGAACAGGGGCTTTCCCCCTCGCTCCTCCACCGCAACGGTCTGGATCCTCGAATCAGAGGAGGACAGGATGATTTTCGATCTGGTGCTGGTGCTTGGGGCGCTGATCAGCGGGCTTATCGGAGGACGCAGAGGGCTGGTCAAACAAATCCTCAGCCTGGCCTCCGTTTATCTCGCCTTGGTGCTTGCCATTGGCCTTCAAGATCTCATGGTGACCGCCTTCACCCGCGCTGTGGGTTTAATCACCGTAGAAACTTCTATATTCTTCTTTGTTACGATCTTCTTGATCGCCTACATCGGGCTGGAGCTTTTGAATTTCACTTTTTATCGGCAGACCCGCCTGGCGGCCCTGGGCTTGATGGATTACCTGCTGGGGGGACTCGGCGGGCTCCTCTGGTGGCTGGTCCTGGTCGGAGCGGTTCTCACCCTGCTCTTCTACAGTCTCACCGTTCCATGGACGTGGCAGCTGGCCCCCCTTGCGGCGGCGATCCGCTCGGATTTCAGCGCCTCCATCACGCTTCCCACCCTGGCGATGCTCTTCAAGAACTATGCCCTCATTCCTATCCGGCTGTTGATGCACCCTCTTCCCCCCATCCTGACCGGGTGGCCCTGAGCAGGATACGCGCCCCCGCCATGAATCCGGGAGGCGGACTGGCTCTTCCTCTAATGAAGAGCCGGATGGGACGCGTGCAGCGGCCTATGATCCGCAAAGTCCATAGAGGAAAGCTCATATGCTACCCTTTTTCTTGCAGAAGATCGACCACGCGATCCAGGATGGCTTCCGCGACGGCGGCCTTGCTCATCAGAGGAAGCGGCTCCACGCGTCCCCGCGCGTCGATCAGGGTGACCCGGTTCGTCTCCACGGCAAACCCGGCCCCGGGCTCGGTGACGTCATTGGCGACGATGAGATCGAGTCCTTTGGCCTGCAGCTTTGCCCACGCGTTCTCCAGCAGATCCCCGGTCTCGGCCGCGAAGCCCACCACCACCCGGGGCTTTCCCCGTTCCACCCGGCGGGCCGCCACGCCCTCCAAGATATCCACCGTGGCCACGAGCTCCAGGGTGAACGCGGCCCCCTTCTTGATCTTCAACGGCTGCGCCCGGGCTGGACGGTAATCGGCCACCGCCGCGGCCATCAGCAGGACGTCCGCTTCCCCGCATTCCCGCCAGACCGCTTCGGCCATCTCCGCCGCAGTTCCCACATCAATACGGCGGGCACCCACCGGGGTCTCCAGGGCCACCGGGCCGGCGATCAGCACCACCTCCGCGCCGCGATCCAGGGCGGCCTGGGCCAGGGCGAAGCCCTGCCTCCCCGAGGAGCGGTTCCCGATAAATCGAACCGGATCGATCGGTTCGTAGGTGGGGCCGGCGGTCACCACCACGCGGCGGCCGGCCAGGGGCCCCTTACGGCCCAGGATCCGACGGATATGCCCGATCAGCTCGGCGGGCTCGATCATGCGGCCCCAGCCCTCCAGACCGGAGGCCATCCGCCCATAGGCGGGGCCCGCCACCTCGATCCCTCGCGCCCGAAGGCGCTCCACGTTTTCCTGGGTCGCCGGGTTCGTCCACATTCCCCCATCCATAGCCGGGGCGATGAGGATCGGAGCCCGCGTGGAGAGGCACAGCGCGCTCAACAGATCATCCGCCAGCCCGTGGGCCATCCTGGCGATGAAATCCGCCGTCGCCGGCGCAATGACCACCAGATCCGCTGCCTCCCCGAGAATCACGTGAGGGATCGCCGTCTCCGGCGTGGGCGTCCACAGATCGGTCCACACCGGTCGACCCGTGAGCGCGTGAAACGTGAGCGGGGCCACGAAGCGAGTGGCGGCAGCGGTCATCACGACATCCACCTGCGCCCCCCCTTGAGTCAGCTTGCTGGCCAGGTCCGCCGCTTTATACGCTGCGATGCCGCCCGTGACCCCGAGAATCACCCGCCGCTGTTTGAAAACCGGGATCGCTTCCACACCCCTGCGCTCCCAGGGAGAATGAGCAAGCCGGATGCGTTCCGGATCATCCATTCATAACGAAGGCGCTCCGCCCCTATTCCTCCAGCAGGATCTGATCCCCCTCCACACCGACCACCACGGCCAGGGACTCAATGGGCACGCCCAGCGCTTGCAGCCGATCCCGACCTCCCTCAAAGCGCTTTTCGATAACCGCTCCGATCCCGACCACCTGCGCGCCGGCCGCCTGAGCCAGCCGGGCCAGGGCCAGGATCGTAGCCCCCGTCGCCAGAAAGTCGTCCACAATCAGCACGCGATCCCCGGGCCGGAGGTAATCCGCAGCCACCAGCAGCGTCACATCGCCCCCCTTGGTGTGCGAAGGCGCGGTGGCGAAGAACACATCCTCCCCCATGGTGAGGGGCTTATGCTTGCGGGCGAAGACCAGCGGGACCCCGAGGGCATACGCGGTCATCAGGGCCGGCCCGATGCCGGAGATCTCCGCGGTCAACACTTTGGTGGGGTTGCGGGGGCGAAAACGCCGGGCGAGCTCCTGGCCGCAGGCCGCGATCAGGGTCGGATCGATCTGATGGTTCAGGAAGGCGTCCACTTTAATGATGCCGTTCCCCAAATGGCGGCCGTAACGACGGATGGCCTCTCGCAGGGCTTCCACAGGGTCCCTCCTCTTTGCATTGCAACAAGATCATGATCCAGATTGCTAAGGCTTTCGCTTCTCCGCAAACCTCAAAAAGCCCCCGGATCCCGCGCAATCCTCAATCCTCCGTTTCCAGGTCGGCCTCGCCCTCCTCTCCTCCTTCCCCCTCCCCTCCCTCGCCGGCGAGCTCGGGCATTGCCTTCTCGATCTCCTCCGGCGTCTGGCCGGCCTCCAGGCGCTCGATCACCTCCTCGAACTCCGGCCCCAGATCCCCCAGCTCTTCGCCCAGCTCCTGGGTCATCCGGCGCATCCAGCGGCCGATGGAGCGCGGATCCTTCTCATCCACATCCCCGATCCAGTCTGCATCCGCCAGGGATTCCAGGCGGGATTCCTCTGAGCGGAGCACCCGCACCCGGGAAATCAACCGGACCAGATCGCGACTGCCGCAGTAGGTGCAGGCGACCTGGCTGTGATCCACCTCGGAGAAGGTGCGGAAGAACGCCGTAACCCGACGACGACATTGCCGGCAGCGATACTCATAGATAGGCATCCTCTCCCCCTCCGTTTCCCGGATTCGCTCTCCATTATATCCAGAGAGCGCTCCTACAGGAGCCTCAGGGATTTCCGCCGATAGAGCTCAGAACCCAGGGAGTGGGTTGGATGGCCGGGCGAGCAGATGGGTAAATGACATCCGTGCGGGAGGAACTCCATGGCAACGAAAACCGGAGGTCCCGGATCCCCTGCCGCTTCCTCCCGCTCGCGGGTAAAATGAGAAGCCAGGGAGCTCCCGGCGATCCGGGGCCGGGCGGGCCTTCCGATCCATTGCCCGTTCTTCCCCCCGGCCCCCATGGAGAGCCAAAATCCAGCTGCGCGCGTCCCGAACCGACCACCTTCGAGCTCATGGAGCCCGATGAGCGACCGGAAAGGTCCCCAGACGTCCGAGGCAATTCCATTAAAGGAGCCTTCCACGCTGGAGGGACTGGCTCAGCGTCCGGCCCGGCCCCTGGTGGTGGTGATCTCGGGGCCCTCCGGAGCCGGGAAGGATTCCCTCATCCGGCGGATGAAGGAATTGAACGTTCCTTTCCACTTCGTGGTCACCGCCACCTCCCGTCCCCCTCGCCCGGATGAGGTCGATGGCGTGGATTATCATTTCCTCTCCCGGGAACAGTTTGAAGCAGGCATCCAGGCCGGGGAGTTCCTGGAATATGCGATCGTTTATGGAGACTATAAAGGGATCCCCCGCTGGGAGATCGAAAACGCCCTGGCCAGCGGGAAGGACGTCATCCTGCGCGTGGATGTGCAGGGGGCGGCCACGCTCCGTCGCCTGATCCCGGACGCGGTATTCATTTTCGTCATCCCTGCCTCCCGGGAAGAGCTGATCGAGCGCCTCCGGGCCCGCGGCACGGAAACCACCGAATCGATCGCCCGGAGGCTCCAGGCCGTGGAGGAGGAGCTGAAACACTGGGCCGAGTTCGATTATGTGGTCGTGAATCGGGATCAACGGCTGGACGAGGCGGTGAATGATATCCTGGCGATCATCCGGGCGGAGCATTGCCGGGTGCATCCCCGGCAGGCGGATCGGGACTTTTCGGCTCGAGACCCGCAAGGCGAATGAAAGGACATCCCGCCGAGATGGCCGGAAAGAAGGATCTTTTCTCCTATAGCCAGGCGGAAGCGGTTCGGCGGGAAGCCCCCCTGGCCGCGCGCCTGCGCCCTCGACGCCTTGAAGAATTCGTGGGCCAGGCTCACCTGATCGGGCCCGGCGCACCCCTTCGACGCCTCATCGAAGAAGGGAAGCTGCTGAACTCCATGATCTTCTGGGGTCCGCCAGGCACCGGCAAGACCACTCTGGCTCTGCTGATCGCCCAGGCGGCCCGGGCCCATGTGGAGACTCTGAGCGCGGTCACCGCCGGCCTCCCGGACCTCCGCCGGGTGATTCAGGAGGCGCAGGATCGCCGCCGTCTCTATGGTCAGCGAACCATCCTCATTGTCGATGAGCTGCATCGCTTTACCCGGGTGCAACAGGATGCCCTGTTGCCCTACGTGGAAGACGGCACGGTGGTCTTCATCGGGATCACCACCGAGAACCCCTACTTCGCCGTCGTCCCCGCCCTGGTCTCCCGCTCCCGCGTCTTCTCCTTCCAGCCTCTGACCGAAGAGGAGATCCTTCAGCTGCTTCGACGCGCGCTCTCGGATCCGGAGAACGGTTACGGGGGGCAGCCGATCGAAGTCCCCGAAGAGGTGCTTCAATTCTGGGCCCGCCTGAGCGAAGGGGACGCCCGCAGCGCCCTGAACGCGCTGGAGCTGGCCGTCAGCGCGACTTCCCCCGATCCGGATGGGACCATCCGCATCACAATGGAAATCGCCCAGGCCGTTGTCCAGCGGCGGGCGCTGGCTTACGACCGGGAAGCCCATTACGATACGATCAGCGCCTTCATCAAGTCGATCCGGGGAAGCGATCCCGATGCCGCCCTGCTCTGGCTGGCGAAAATGGTGGAGGCGGGCGAGGATCCCCGGTTTATCATGCGGCGTCTGTTGATCCTGGCGGCGGAAGATGTGGGACTGGCGGATCCCATGGCGATCGTGGTGACCGCCGCATGCGCCCAGGCCGTGGAGTGGGTGGGGATGCCCGAGGCCGCCTATCATCTAACGGAGGCCACGCTGTATCTGGCGACTGCCCCCAAGAGCAACCGCACGGGGGCCTTTTTCCAGGCTCTGGAATTCCTTCGCGCTCACGGGGCCGGTGAGGTCCCCGCCCACCTGAAGGACGCCAGCCGCGATGCCGAGGCCCTGGGCCATGGCCGGGGCTATCAATATCCGCATGCTTTTCCGGGGCACTTCGTCCGGCAATCCTACTGGCCCGTCGGGCTCCCCCGCGTTCGCTTTTACGCGCCATCTGACCAGGGTTACGAACGGGAGATCGCGGAGCGGCTCCGCCGCTGGTGGGGAGAGCATATGGAGGGATCTGAAGGCCCTGGATCTCCGATGCCGGAGGGTGAAAGGGGCGAGGCATCTTCCTGATTCAGGCCCAACGACATAATTCCTGATCCGCTCGCATCGGCCCGCAGAGCCGAAGGCAGGTCCACGTGGCTCGAACCATTGCCGTAGTCAGCCAGAAAGGGGGGGTGGGCAAAACCACGACGGTGGTTCATCTCGGCGTCGCGCTGGCGGAGCGCGGCGCATCCACCCTGCTGGTGGATCTCGACCCCCAAGCGGCGTTAACGGCGGCTTTCGGGTTAAACGAGGATCTCTCGCCAACCGTCGAGGCCTCGCTGATAAAAGGCATTGCGATCACCCAGGTGATCCGGAACCTGCGGCCAGGTCTGGATATCGCCCCCGCCTCGTTTCAGCTGAACCAGGCGGAGCTGATCCTGCACCAGCGCCCGCGCTGGCCTTACCAGCTTCGAGAGGCCCTTCGACCGGTGCAGGGGCGTTATGCCTACATCCTGATCGACGCACCGCCCGGATTGGGCCCCCTCACGGTGAACGCCCTCGCCGCCGCCGATGCCTTCCTGATCCCCATCCGGCCGGATTATCTCTCCCTTCGCAGCCTGAAAGGGCTGCTGATCGCTGTGGGGCGGTTACGCCAGCAACTGGGGCTTTCCATCGAGCTGATGGGCATCCTGCCCACGATGGTGCAGCTCCACCTGCGCCATCATCGGGACGTACTCGCGGAATTGACGGCCGCTTTCGGGAGAAAAGTGTTCCAGGTCTTCATCCCTCAAAGCATCCGGTTCGCTGAGGCTCCGGTCGCCGGGCAGAGCCTTCTGGATTACATGGCCAACCACCCTGGGGCCCAGGCCTATCGGCGACTGGCTGCGCTGATCGAGGAGGCCAGCGGGAGGTGAAGTAGGGCAACTGCGTGCAGTTGCCCTACTATATAAAGTCTGAGCGATGCCCAATGGGAAAGCGAGGAAAGCCTGAGATCTCCATTCGCGGCCGGGGTCGAGCGCTCTTCGACGGGCTCACCGAATGGGTGGAGCCCGTAGATCCTCTTGCGCGCAGGCCAGAGATGTCGGCTTCCGGGCCGGAGCCGCGTTCGGGAGAATCCCTTTCCACCCCTTCCTCCAGGGGAGTGCCAGAAGGTCGGGAGGGGGGCCCGGAAACCCCGGCTCCCTCTCCTCAATTCAGCCGTCCGCCTGAACCGTCCCATGCTCCGGCGGACGCCGCCTCGCTCCCGCCGGAAGATGGCGATGGATTCCGGTTTCTCGCCCTGGAGGCCGCACGCGTGGCCTCAGCCCGCCTCGAGATCCCGAACTGGGCGCCTCCGCCCGACTGGCGCTGGGAGCCCACGGCCGCGCCCACGGAGACCGTCGCCGTGGACCCCCGGGCGCCGATGCGGGCCCTGCGCATTCCCGGATTGCTGATGCCGGAAGCCCTCCACCCGATCGAGGGCTCCCCGGAAGCGATGGCCGCAACCCCTGCCGAAGGAGAGCGACCGATGGAACAGGTCCCCACTCCATCTGGCCTTCTGGAGAAACCACAGGCAACGCGCTCTCGCGGGGTGGATGAAGCCCATGTCCGTCAACTCCACACGCGGATCGATGAGCTTTACCGCCGCATCGCCAGCGGGGCGATCCCCGATCCGGGAACCGCAGAGCAGGCGCTGACGTGGCTGAAACAGGCCCGGGAGGCATTGCTCTCCCCCGACGGCTACGATGAGGCGGAATACTACTACAGCCTCGCCCAGACCCGCTACGCCATCGCCCGTCGGCTATGGCGCTGGTCCTATACCTACGGGCTCTTTGTCTTCCTCTGGGGCGCCGCCTGGCTGGGGCTTTATCTCTGGGCGCTGACGGAGGGCCGAGGCTACAGCGCCCGGGTGGTCCCTTCGGGCTACGAAGGCATTTGGGAGCCCATCATGTGGGGCGGCCTGGGCGGAGTATGCGGCATCTTCTACAGCCTCTACTGGCATGTGGCCATCCAACGAGATTTCGATCGCCAGTATGTGATGTGGTATCTCGTCCAGCCGCTCCTCGGGAGCATGATCGGGATGATCATCTATATGATCATCACCGTGGGCTTCCTCACCATCCAGGGGACGCCTACGCCGGCCAATCCACTCTTCATGTATCTGCTGGCTTTCATTGCCGGCTTCCGGCAACGGTTCTTCCTGGAACTCATCGATCGGATTGTCCAGACCTTCACTCCGAACCCCAGGAGCAACGCATGAACGGGCGCCTCGCTTTTGTTTTCCCGGGACAGGGCTCGCAATATGTAGGGATGGGCCGGGCCCTTTACGAGGCCTTCCCCGAAGCCCGCAAGGTGTTCGAGGAAGCGGATGTCCGGCTGGGTTACGCCATCTCCCGCCTGTGCTTCGAGGGGCCGGAGCCGCAGCTGAACGACACCTTTTATACCCAGCCGGCCATCCTCACGGTCTCCATCGCGGCCTGGCAGGCCTGGCAGGCCCGGGGGGGACCCACGCCCGATTTCGTGGCTGGCCACAGCCTGGGGGAATTCACCGCCCTCGTGGTCGCAGGCGCCCTTTCTTTTCCGGACGCCCTGGGCCTGGTGCAGGAGCGGGGACGTCTGATGAGGTGGGCGGGGGAGCAACAGCCGGGGGCCATGGCCGCCGTGCTGGGGATGGAGCGGGCCGCTCTGGAGGCGATCTGCGCCGAGGCCAGCCAGGAAACCGGGGAAGCGGTCGTCGTCGCCAATGACAACTGCCCGGGCCAGCTGGTGATCTCCGGGGGCAAGGCCGCGGTGACGCGGGCGAGCGAGCTCGCCCGAAGTCGCGGGGCCAAACGGGTCGTCCCGCTGGCGGTCAGCATCGCCGCCCATTCCCCATTGATGGCCCCCGCGGTGGAGCCCTTCCGGGCCGCGTTGAAGGCCACGCCCTTTCACCGGCCCCGCATCCCGGTGATCAGCAACGTGCAGGCCCGCCCGCTCCAGGGCGATCCCGAAGACCTGCGGGCGGAGCTGGCCCAGCAGCTGACCGCGCCGGTCCGATGGACGGAGAGCGTGCAGTGGATGTTCGAGAACGGCGTCGGGGCTTTTGTGGAATTTGGCCCCCGGGATGTGTTAAGTGGCCTGATCCGCCGGATCGCTCCGGAAGCCCGCACGCTTCGAGTGGAGGACCCTGAGACCCTGGAGCAGGCCTTGCGAGCGCTGGCCTGAGCGCTCGGATGCAATAGACGCACCTTTGGCGCACCTGCTCCCAGAAGAAATCGAATGCGGGGCACCTTCGGTGCCCCGCATTCGATTAACTGTCCATAATCCATCGATCCACGTCCCGCGGATAGGAGAGGATCTCATCCTCCCGGAAGAACAGCGCGATCTCGAACGCCGCCGTCTCCGGCCCGTCCGATCCGTGAACCAGATTGCGTCCGATGGTGAGGCCGAAGTCCGCCCGGATCGTCCCGGGCTCCGCCTTCGCCGGATCGGTCGCGCCCATGGTCTTGCGCACCACTTCGATCGCCTGGGGGCCCTCCACAACCATCGCCACCACCGGTCCGGAGGTGATGTAACGCACCAGGCTCTCATAAAAAGGCTTGCCCTGATGGATCGCATAATGGCGCGCGGCCAGCTCTGGGGAGATCTGCAGCATCTTCATGGCCACGATCTTCAACCCACGGCGCTCCAGCCGGGAGATGATCTCTCCAACCAGCCCCCGCTGAACCCCATCCGGCTTGATCAGGACCAGCGTCCGCTCCACGATCTGACCTCCTGAGCCAGGATTCACAAGGATGAAATTATAGCGCCCCGGGAAGAGGGGAGAGAAATAACGGCGAATTCGCCCGGGCGGCCGGCTGCGCCCGGCCATCGTTTGCCAGCCTGTCCGCTCCGACGTAAAATTGTGAAAGCAAGCACGGATCGCGCTCATGATCCTCCCAGATCCCTTGCAAGGAGGGGGTAAGCCGCCATGGAAACGAGCCCTGGGATCCTGGAACAGCAAGAGGAGGCCGAGAGCTCTGTGAAGGTTCCCCTTCGATCGCTTCGTCCGAAAATGCAGGTGGAAGGAGTCGTCATTGCGGTCACCCCGGCAGGTGCCTTCGTCGACATCGGCTCTGAGATCCCCGGTTTCATCCACCTCTCCCAGCTCAGCCCACAACCCGTCCTCCGGGTATCCGATGTGCTGAAACCCGGCGATCGAGTGACGGCCTGGGTGAAGCAGGTCAACCGCAAGAAAAACCTGTTGAGCCTCACGATGATCCGCCCGGCGGCGTATGGCTGGGGGCAGCTGAAGCCGGGCCGGGAGTTCACCGGCCGGATCACGCGGGTGGAGCCGGGCGGCGTGTATGTGGACATCGACGCGCCGGTGGAAGGGTTCGTTCCGGCTTCTCAGATCCGCCGGGAGGGCCGGGTGGATCCCACCGGGTTGTTCCAGGTGGGCGACGAGGTGAAAGTCTGGGTGATCAGCGCCAGCCGCCGCGAGCGCCGGCTGCGCCTGACCATGATCCCGCCGCCTTCGGTGAAGTGGGAAGATCTGAAGGTCGGCGAGCTGATCCGGGGCAAGGTCACCCGGGTGGAGAAGTTCGGAGCCTTCGTGGATATCGGGGCGGAGCGGGATGCCCTGATTCATATCAGCGAGTTCGGGGTGCGCAACCTGAGGGATCCTTCCGAGGTGCTCCAGGAGGGTCAGGAGATCGAGGCCCGCATTATCCTGGTGGACCCCGAGAAAAAGCAGATCCGCCTCAGCCTCCGCGGGCTCCTCCACGTCAAAGAAGTGGAACCCGAACCGTCGGTCCAGAAAGCGGTTCCCCCGCGATCCGCTCCTGCCCCCGAGGCCGAACCCACCGAGGAGGAGCTTACGGTGATGGCCTATGCCCTGAAGCGGGCGCTGGAGGAAGCTCGGGCCCGCGGCCGCCCGATCCCGCCTCTGGAATCGTTATCTGCGAATTAATCCCAGCCCAAGTCTCTCGAGCGGCCAGCGCCCTGAGCGACCGGGATGATCCCTTGGATTGCAAGCGAGAGATAGGATACCGCTCCCTCTTCGTGCGGCGAAACCTTGCGAAGAGGGGGCGGTCTGTTTTGTTCAAAGCTCCACCCAAAGCCGCATCATGAGCGCTACCTTGAACCCCAGGCGCATGCCCCGCGATCCCTTCGAATTCGAAATCGAATAGGATATGGGTAAGGAAAGGATGGGAACATTACATCCCAGGGAGCGAATGCCCATCTTGCGGTTTGTCCCAGTGGAAGACCTGATCCCCCATGAGCAGGCGGATCAGGTGCGAACAGCCCCCCTCGTCCATCGGCTGCAGACCGAAGGGATCCTGAAGAACCCTCCGGTGGTGGCGCCGATCCCCGGCGATCCCCGCTATGTGGTGCTCGATGGGGCCAACCGGGTGGAGGCCGCCCGGCGTCTGGGGCTCCCCCATCTGGTCGTGCAGGTGGTGGATTATGAGGATCCCCGCCTGAGGGTCGAAGCCTGGACCCATGTGATCAGCGGCGAGAGCCCGGAGAGCTTTTTCAACACGATCCATAAAATGGAGGGAATCACCCTGGAACCCTCCGAATATCTGCATGCCCGGGCGGAGCTGGCCCGCCGTCAGGCCCTGGCCTATCTGATCTGCCCCCCGGGGGATATCTACCTGGTTCGGGCGGAAGGGGATCTCTACCGTCGGACCGCTCTGCTGAACCGCCTGGTGGATGTCTATAAATCCCGTTTCCGGTTCTATCGGACCACCACCGATCAGCTGGAGCAGATCCTGTCGGATTACGAGCAGGTGATCGCGGTGGTGGTCTTCCCGCGCTATGAACCAGCGGAGATCATCGAGCTGGCCCGTAACGGCGCGCGGCTCCCCGCTGGCATCACCCGCCACATCATCCCCTACCGGGCCCTGCGCATCAATATCCCGCTGGAGATCCTGGCCGCTCCCCTCTCCCTGGAAGAGAAAAACGCATGGCTGATGGAATGGTTCCGCCGCAAACTGGCCGCGCGGGAGATTCGTGTCTACGAGGAGAGCGTCGTCATCTTCGATGAGTGAAACGCATCGCGGAAGCGCCGCCTATCCGCGGGGGGACATCTCCTCCAGAACGCGCAGGACCTCCTGCAGATCGGACGGCAACGGCGCCTCAAAGGTGATCGGTTCAGGGCGGGAGGGCAGGCGCACGGTGATCGCTCGGGCGTGGAGGAACAACCGGGGGCATGGCAATGGCGTTCGCCGCCCATAGACCGGATCGCCCACAATCGGATACCCGACATACGCCAGATGCACCCGAATCTGATGCGTGCGCCCGGTCTCCGGATAGACCTCCAGCCGCGCGTAGCGCCCCCACCGCCCCTCATAGGTTTTCAACACCTGATACCGGGTGCAGGCCGGGCGACCGGTGGGGACCACCGCCATCCGCTTGCGGTAACGGGGATCCCGGGCGATCGGCGCTTCGATCATCCCCTCCGGAGGCGGATGCCCGATCACCAGCGCCTCGTAGACTTTACGCACCGTGCGCGCCTTGAACTGTGCCTGCAGGAAGTGATAGGCTCGCTCATTCTTGGCGACCAGCAACACCCCCGACGTCTCCTTATCCAGGCGATGCACCAGCCCCGGGCGCAGGACCCCGCCCACTCCCTCCAGATCCGGGCAGTGAGCCAGAATGGCATGGATCAGGGTGCCCCTCGTGTGCCCGGCCCCGGGATGCACCACCATCCCTGCGGGCTTGTGGATGACCAGCACGTCCTGATCCTCATACAGGATATCCAGCGGGATGGGCTCCGGGATCAGGTCGACCGGTTCCGGAGGGGGGATCTGAACGGTGATCTGATCCCCCGGACGGATTCGATGGGCCGGCCGCAGGACCGGCGCCCCATTGACCCATACCTGTCCGCTTTCGATCAACCGCTGGGCCGCGGAGCGGGTGAGCTCGGGCAAGCGTGTGGCGATGGCGCGATCCAGACGATCGCTGGCCTCTGCGATAAAAGTCTCCACCCGCATGGACGGTTCTACCCCGCTTTACGCCGCCGGCTGGATCGACGGTGCCGGTTATGAATGACGTCCAGGATCTCCTGGTCCTCTTTCTCCTGTCGAGCGATGAAGGCGGCGATGAAGGCGCTGCGACGCTGGCGGAGCGCCATCGGGGCGACCGCCTGAAGATCCTCCAGGGTCACCCCCTCCCGACCATCGGCAGCGGCGTAGGCCCGCGCCGCCTCCAGCAGGGCCACTTCCGCCCGGCTGGATTCAATCCCCAGCCGGTGGATCCAGCGGATCGCCTCCTGTTCCAGCTCCGGGGGAATCGTCACCCGGGGCAGTCGCTGGCGGGCCTCCATGATCTCTGCGGCCGCCGCCGCGGTTTCATGCGCCCATTGCGCCGCCAGCGCATAGGGATTGGTTCGAAAGAGCCGCACCCGACGGTAAACCTCCAGCCGATCCTGAGGATTGCTCAGGCCGCGCACAACCACTCGCAGCCCGAAGCGATCGTGAATCTGGGGCCGCAATGCGCCCTCCTCCGGATTCATAGAGGCGATCAGGATCAAGCGAGCGCGATAGGTCGCTATTAGCGGCCCCCGCCGCACGGTATACCGGCCCAGCGCCGCCGCGTCCAGGATCGCATTCACGATCTCCGGGTCCAGGAGGTTAACCTCATCCACATAGAGCACATTCTGATCCGCCTGGGCCAGAAGCCCGTGCCGGATCCTCACTTTGCCTTCCATCGCCGCCTGCTCGTCGATCCCTCCGATCACATCCTCCAGGCGTGCGTTCAGGGGAAGCTCGATCAGACGCATGCGATCCGGAGCGGTGATGGGTTCCCCCTGGCCCAGTTTGCGGGCGCAATCCTTACAAACCGCATGGAAGCCCAGGGTGTAGGCCGCCTCCGGCTCGCAACCATAGGGGCAGAGCGAACGCTCAACCGGTGGAAGCAGATCCAGCAATCCCCGAACCGCAGTGGTTTTTCCGGTCCCCCGAGCGCCCATCAACAGCACGCCCCCGATGGCGGGGTTGATCAGGGCCAGCACCAGGGCGAGCTTCATCTCGGTCTGGCCCACAATGGCTAAGAAAGGAAAACGAACGGCTTCCTCCGCGGGCCGGTCGATCGGAGGGCGCGCGCGGAGAACCCGGGCTGCAGGGCTCTGTTCCTCCAGCAACCGGAGCAGCATCGAGGTCCGCCGGGGCGTCTCCGGCGGGGCCTCCGCGCTCAACGACGCGCGCTCAGGATCCTCTCCCATAGGTCCCGATCCTGCAACCGGAAAGGGCGATACAGGATGACCCGATCCAGCAGGCCTTCATAAACGGCCTGCAGGCGCTCCCAGACGGCTTCGGGCGGAGCCATGATAGCAAAAGCCTCCAGGATATCCTCCGAAATCCAAGAGGGCATCTCTTCCCAGCGACCCCGCGCCGCGAGGGCGGAAAGCTCCTCCCCGATCGCCTCCCACCCGTGCAGCGACCACACCCGACGGTAAGAGGGCGTGGAACCGTAGAAGGCGACCTGGGCGCGGACGAATTCCCGCATCTCCCGTATCTCCGCCTCATTCCGGCCGGTGATCACCAACACGCTGCCGACGATCGTGAGATCCTTCCGGCTCCGACCCGCCTTCCGCGCCCCCGCTTCGATGGCCGGCAGCAGAACTTCCCGCAGGTAGCGCGGGGTGTGGAAGGGATGAACGAAGAACCCATCACCAACCTCCCCGGCCAGACGGGCCAGCGGCGGGTTCACCCCGGCCAGCACCACGGGGATCCGGGGGTCCGGGATCGGCCCGGGGTCGAAAAAGGGCGACATCAGGGTCAGCTTAAAGAACCGCCCCCGGTAGTTCAGACGGTTCCCCAGCTGCCAGCACGCCCAGACCGCGCGGATCGCCTCGACGGTCTCCCGAAGTTTCGGAACAGGGGGATCCCATGGCATGCCGAAGCGGCGTTCGATATGCGCTTTCACCTGAGTGCCCAGGCCGAGGATCACCCGGCCGGGGGCGGCCGCCGCCAGATCCCACACGGTGTAGGCGATGACGGTGGGGCTGCGGGCGAAGGCGATGGCCACGCCCGTCCCCAGGGTGATCTGATGGGTGTGCTCTGCTGCCAGGGCGAGGGGAAGAAACGGATCATGGCGGGTCTCATGGGTCCAGATCCCATCGAATCCCAGCGCCTCAGCCTCCCGGGCCAGCGCGGGGACCTCCAGAAGCCGGTCGAAATGGAGATGGGCATCGAGACGCATGGTGGAGCTCCGCACAAGGCCTTACGTTCCCCAATTTTATAATGAGGGGACGGGGCTTTGCCCACGGACATTCCGGCTCTGGAAGCCCCTCCGGGGATCGGGAGGATGGCTTTGCTCAAGCTCAGGGAAACCACCCATCGCCTTTTCACCCGTCCGCCCTGGTCTCCCGATCGAATGGGGGGGTGATCCCGGCCGGATCCGCCAGGGGATTTTCGGGGGCGGCAAGGGATGCGCGCCTATCTTCCCGGGTATCTGGTGATCGGTTATACAGGGGCGGCGTGGGCCGCTGCCCTGGGGGTGATCCTCCTGCGCTGGGGCCAGGTCTCCACCTCCCGGCCGTTTCGAATCGCCGGGGTTCTGCTCCTCCTGGGAAGCGGGATCGGGTTCTTCGCCGGGGTGCCGGAGATCTGGACCCCCGGACCAGCGGGCACGGAGCTCAGCGCGATGGCCGGGCTCGCCATCCTGGGGGCGTGGGCCGTCTTCCGGGCCTGGCAGATGCTTGCCCCGTTCCTTCCCGGCGGAAAGAGAACCCGCTGGACAGGGGCGCCTCCCCTCTTCCCTTCATCCCGGGAAATCGACTCGAGTGGGGCAGGCGTCATCCTCCCCCCGCCAAAGACACGGGATCCGGGGAGGCAGGCAGGAGCTCGCTGGATCCAATGGGGCATGGGGATCGCCGCGATCCTCGCCATCTGGCGCTGGGATGTCCCCTTGTTTTTCGCGATGAACCGGTATGCCGGGCGGACGCCCGGGATAGACCTGCTGGCGCGTTTGCTGATCAACGACTATGCCGTGCCCACCGCGCTGGCGATGCTGGCCTGGGCGATGTGGCTGACGGGAGATCCGAAGCGCCAGGCGGCCGTCCTGCGGGCCATCCTGACGGTTCCCCTCAGCGGTCTGATCATGGAGGCGATGAACGCCCTTTATTTCCGCCCCCGTCCCTTCACCGACCACGAGGTGAACCTGTTGTTTTATCACCCCTCGGATTCCTCTTTCCCGAGCAACGCCGCCACGGTTGCCTGGGCGATCGCCGTGTCCCTGGGGACCGGCGATCCGAAAGTGGGGCGGGTGGGGATGCTGCTGGCGGCGGGGATCAGCTGGGCCCGGGTTTACGGCGGGGTGCATTACCCGCTGGATGTGCTGATCGGGGCGCTGCTGGGCGCTGCGCTGAGCCTGGGGGTTACCCGCGGATTGCAGGAATGGAGCATCCGCATCGCGCGCCAGATCGGCCGACATCTGTCGCTCCCTGAACGCCCAGGGGGTTCGCCGTAACGCCAGGGATCGCTTCGTTCCCGAAATGGCGCGCCGGGTTTCCCCAACGGTCAGACCGACGAGGGCAGGAAAACCGTCACCCGTGTCCCCTTTCCAGGGGCGCTGGTGATGGAGAGCTGCCCTCCCAGCATCTCCACCCATTGACGGATGGAGGTCAAGCCGATGGTCTTGCGCCGCGGCGCGTTCGCCAGCGCCTCCTCCACATCAAAGCCCACGCCGTTGTCCTCCACTTCCAGGCGAACCCCCTGGGGCTGGAAGGCCAGGCGGACCGCGACCTGGGAGGCCTGGGCATGGAGGCGCACGTTCGTGAGGAGCTCCTGCACCATACGGAAGAGCGCGGCCTCCTGGTGAGCCGCCAGCCGGCGCTCCTCCCCGCTGATCTGCAGGCTGAGAGAGAACTTCACCTTGTCCTTCAAAGCCTCCACATAGCGCCGCACGGTGGGGACCAGACCCAGATCATCCAGGCTCATTGGGCGGATGTCAAACAGGAACTCCCGCATGCGCTGGAAGGTCTCGACGACGGCGCTTTTCAGGGCGGCGAGCTCCGCCTTCGCCCGCTCCGGGTCCCGCTGGAAGAGCCGCTCGCAGATCTCCGCCTGCAACACCAGATTGGTCAGCGCCTGGGCGGGCCCATCATGGAGCTGGCGGACCAGCCGCTGGCGTTCCTGCTCCTGGGCCTCAAAGAGACGGACGATTAGGCCGGATTCCACGTTGGGGCGGGAGGTCGCCCTCTCTTCCTGAACCGTGGCCAGCAGAGAGAGGATGCGATCCAGGGTCTCCCGATAACGCTGAAGCTGAGCCTCCAGGCTCTGAAATTTCTCCAGCTGCCCTCGCATCAGCCATAGCCGCTTCTGAACATCCATGGCCGATTGATAGGCCTCGATGATCTCCGCTGGCGGGATGCTCTCCAGGCGGCTTTCCATCTGCTTGATCTGATTCGTCAGATGCAGGCTGCGCTGGGCCAGCCGCTCGACATCTGTGGAGGTCTGCCGGATCAATGCCTGCAGCTCCGCGAGCTGTCGCTGGACCGCCTCCTGCTCCTCGCGGCAGTAATTCGCCAGATCATGCAGAGGTGAGATCGTATCGGTCACGGCTTTTCCTCCGGGAAGATAGGCTCTTCCGGCAGGCGCACCCATCCACGGCGGATCGCCAGGATCGCCGCCTGGGTCCGATCGCTCAAATCCAGTTTGCGCAGGATTGCGGTCATGTGATTCTTAACGGTCTGCTGACTGATCCCCAATCGCTCCGCAATCGCCTTGTTGCTGTATCCCAGGGCGACATACTGGAGGATCTCCCTCTCCCGCGGGGAAAGCGCGTGATCCTCCGAGGCCTCGGCTACGCCCACGATCTGCTGGGCCTCAGCAGCGCTCACCACCCGCCATCCCAGGATACAGCGCCCGGATAGCACATGGCGGATGTTCTGGAGAAGCCGATCCGGAGGTGTATCTTTGGAGCAGTACCCGCTGGCGCCGATGCGGATGGCATGGCGCATCTGCTCCTCGCTGTCATAAGCGGTCAGAACGAGGATGGCACCCTCAAACCCATGGGACCGGGCCTGCCGGATCACATCCAGACCATTGAGGCCCGGCAGATGGACGTCCATCAGCACCAGATGGGGGTTCAATCTCCGGATCATATCCAGGGCAGTCTGCCCGTCCGAGGCCTCGCCGATCACCTGAAGGCCAGGCTCCAGCATCAGCGTATCCCGCACACCCTTGCGAAATAGCGGATGGTCATCCACAATCAGCACCCGAACCGTCATCGCCGCACCTCCTGATCGCTCCACCTCCCGCAGCCCGCCAGGACTCCGTCTCCTATTCCCGATCACCCTGCGCGTTCTCATTCGGGGCTGGCGCGACTGGCCTTCGATCGGGAAGGCCGGGATCGGCCTTCTCTACGACTCCGAGGGCCGCGGGGAAAGGGAGAAAAAGATCCCTTAGAGATCAGGACAGCCATCCCCCGGGCCTTCGGGAGGAAGCCCACTGTCTTCATTTTTAAATAAAACCGCAGATTCGACAAACCGGGATTCCCAGGGCAAACTGGATCCATTCCGACGCGGAGCCTGAGCACGACTCAGAGGAGGAAACGAAATGGATGTCTGGGTTCGAGCCAGCGCTATGCTGCTGATCTTGTTGGGAGGACCCGCCTTGGCTCTGGGGGCGCAGGCCCGATGGAGGCGACCTGCGGCATGGCTAGGGGTCGGCGCCCTGACGTTCACAGGGGCACAAGCCCTGCGATGGCCCCTGCTGGCCGGGCTGACCGTGCTGTTTCAGCGCGGATGGCTCCCCCGGCCCTCCGACCCCCACATCCTGAATCTGGTGATCCTCAGCCTCTCGGCTGGCCTCTTTGAGGAGACCGCCCGCTGGCTGGGGATGCGCTGGGCGCACCGTCGCCAGACGCGCGCCGGGAAGAGCCTGGACGATACCGATATCCTGGTGCTGGGCCTGGCCCATGGCGGCACAGAGGCCTTCTGGGTAGGGTTGCTGGGATGGATCCAGCTGATCGTCATGCGGCTGATGCAGGAAGGCGTGCTTCCGATCCCCCCAGGGATGGAGGGCGCCGTCACCGCCTACTGGGCGACACCCGCCTGGCTTCCTTGGGTGGGCGCGCTGGAGCGGGGAATGGCCATCCTCATCCACATCGGCTTTGCTTTCCTGATCGCGTGGGGGATTCGCCGGCGACAGCCTATCGGGTGGGGAGCCGCCGTGCTCCTGCACACGCTGGTGGACGGAACCGTCGGCTATGTCAGGGCCCGCTGGGGGATGTGGGGGGCTGAAGGCATGGCCGCCCTCTGGGCGCTGGCCAGCGGGCTGATGATTTTACGGGCGAGGCGATCCTTCTCTGGCACGCCATCCCCCGTGCGATAATAACCGATGGTGCGAGGACATGGTCCGGCGATGAATTTCAGATACCGGTTGTCTGGATCACGGAGAGAGCAGATGGCCCTTCCTTCCCGCAGCCGATTGAGCGATGGCAAGGGGAAAATCACCGGAGCGCCAGGGGGCCTGCCACGCCCCCCTCGGGCCCTCAAACGTCTTTGGGAGTCGCCTGCATGCGCTTCGACACACCCTCTCCCCTGTATGAGGCCATAGGACTGGTCCCCGGATCGGTGATCGCTTTCGTTGGAGCGGGCGGAAAGACGACAGCCGCCTGGCGGCTGCTCCACGAGCTCGGGCAGCCTGGGGCTCCAGCGGTGTGGACCACGACGACCCACATCGTCGAGCCGATCCTTCCGGAGGGAACAGGGTTGCTGCTCACCGAGAACCCCATCCCCGGGATGCTCCGGCCCCTCCTCCAGCGGCTCCCCCGCTGGGTCCTCGGCGCCCGGCGGGCCGAGGCGCTGCCGGAGCCCCCGGACGGGCCTTACCCGGCCCATCCGTGGAAACTGAAGGGGCTGTCGCCGGAACAGCTGGACCGTCTGATCCCGAGGATGCCGGAGGCCTCGTGGCTGATCGAGGCCGATGGCGCGCGCCGCATGCTCCTGAAATGGCCTGCTGCCCATGAGCCCGCCCTGCCCGAGGAGATCGACGCGGTGGCCGCAGTGGCCAGCCTGGAAGCCCTGGGGCGCCCGATCGGCACCGTGACGCACCGAGCCGGGCAGGCGATCGCTCACCTGGGAGGTGAGCTGAACGATCCGGTCACTCCGGAATGGATCGCCGCTTTGATCCGCCATCCCCAGGGCGGGCAAAAAGGGATCCCGCCGGGGGCGCGCCGCCTCCTGCTGCTCACCCGGGAGCGAACCTGGGATCCTCAGGCTTTCGAAGCGGTGTGCGCGGCGCTGGACCCTTCCCCCTTCGAATGCATCGTGGCTCTGGTGGACGGCGAGCCGGTGGCCCGGGTGGGTTCCCTCCACACCCCGGTAGCGGGGATCGTGCTGGCCGCCGGCGAGGGGCGGCGGTTCGGCAGGCCCAAGGCGCTGGCCGACTGGCACGGCCGCCCCCTGGTGCGCCATGTGGTCGCGCTGGCCCAACGCGCCGGGCTGGATCCCGTGATCGTGGTGGTAGGAGCCCAAGCGACCTCGGTGCGGAAGGCGCTGATCGGCCTGCCGGTGCGCATCGTGGAGAACCCCGCGTGGCCGGAGGGGATGAGCCGTTCCATCCAGGCCGGCCTGCAGGCCCTTCCCCCGGAGGTGGAAGCGTTTGTGCTCCTTCAGGTGGACCAGCCCATGGTGCGCCCGCGCTGGCTACGCCAGCTGATCGAGGTCCACCGGGCAACCGCCCGGCCGCTGGTCGTCGGCACGGTGGGCGGAGATCCGCGTCCGCCGGCGCTGTTCGCCCGACCGCTGTTCCCCGCGCTGCGGGAGCTCCGGGGGGATCAGGGCGGGCGCCCGCTGATCCAGGCGTTCCCCGAAGCTGTCGCGCGGATCCCGGTGCCCGATCCCACGTGGGTGATGGATTTCGACACCCCGGAGGCCTATCAGCGGCTATCCAGGCTCTGAGCGCGCGCAGCCCATCGCCTGCACCTGAAAAGCTGTCTCATTTCTCTCATGGGGGCGATCCATCATGGAAGAACTTCGTCGCCTTCGCCATCTGATCATCGATATGGACGGCGTCCTGTGGCGGGGGAAGCGGCCGATGGAAGGCCTCACGGACTTCTTCGCTTTCCTGCGACGCCATGAGATCCGCTTCGTCCTGGCCACGAACAACGCCAGCCGCTCCCGGATGGATTACGTGGAGCAGCTCGCCCGTTTCGGGGTGACCGTGCGCCCCGAGGAGGTGCTGCCCTCCTGCGACGCCACGGCCTTCTACCTTCAGCAGATCGCCCCTGCCGGTGCCCGGGTGCTGGTCGTGGGGGAACAGGCCCTCCGCGCCGCCCTGAGTGAGGCGGGCTTTCAGGTGGTCGATGAGGAGAATGTGGATTTCGTTGTGGTCGGCCTGGATTGGGGCCTGACGTATGCCAAGCTGGCCCGGGCCGCTCGGGCGATCTGGAACGGCGCCCGCTTCATCGGGACCAACCCGGATCCGGTGTGGCCGGGGGAAGACGGCCTGTATCCGGGCAATGGAGCGACCCTGGCCTTCCTGGAACGGGCCACCGGCGTCTCGCCGATCGTGGTCGGCAAGCCAGAGCCTCTCATGTTCCAGATCGCGATGCAGCGGATGGGCGCTGTTCCGGAAACCACCGCGGTGATCGGCGATCAGCTGCCCACGGATATCCTCGGGGGGAAGCGGGCCGGCCTCCGCACCATCCTGATGCTTTCCGGGGCGACTACCCCATCGATGCTGGCCGAAAGCCCGGTGCAGCCGGATATGGTCTTCGCCGATATCCGGGCGCTCACCGCGGCCTGGGAAGCAGCCCTCACCGCACCCGATCCGAAGGAATGCCCTCAACGCCTCAGGTGATCCCATCGATCAGTCCGGATACCGAGCGGTGTTACCCATCGTGGGATTACCCCTATGGCCTTTAGATACCAGGAGGTGGGTCTCCGTCATCTTCGCCATAGGCAACGGGAACAGGCGGAGTGAAGGACAGTATAAAAGGAGACGGCCCTCGGAGAAGGCGCGGATCAGAACCTCGTCATCCGTAGCTCCGCGCAGGATTTCCGCAACGTAGAGGATATCATGACCATCGCTACGCAAGGCGTCTATCCGCCCGGCATCCCAGCCCTCATCGGCCAGGAATCTCACGGGTGTTCTCCCTCGGCGAAGACAATCTCTTCCTAGGCCAGATCGTCCGCAGCGAAGGCAAGACATCGGAACATGCCCGCCGACCATGCGCCGACAGATCCTCTCGGGAACCTGGTGGTTTCGCCCGGTAGGGGGTGCGGAGTGGCTGCCGGGGCGGGTGCCTGGCAGCGTCCATCTGGATCTGCTCTCCATAGGTCGGATCCCGGATCCCTTCCTGAGCGATCACCTCTCCCGCGTCGCCTGGATCGCCGAGACGGATTGGGAATACCGGTGCGACTTCCAGCCCGACGACGCGCTCGCCCTCTGCGAGCGGGTGGAGCTGGTTTGCGCCGGCCTGGATACCCTGGCCGAGGTCTTCCTCAACGGGGAACGCCTGGGCGAGACCCGCAACATGTTCCGCTCGTATCGCTGGGAGATCCGGGCGCTTCTCCGGCCTGGCATGAACACGCTGATGATCCGCCTGCGCTCGCCCCTTGCCTTCGTCCGCACACAGCATCGCCGTCGCCCGCTCCCCGGCCTCGGACATCCCGGGGTCGCCCATCTGCGCAAGGCGCCCGCTCACTTCGGATGGGACTGGGGACCGGAGCTCCCCACCCTGGGGATCTGGCAGGCAGTCGCCCTGGAGGGTTTCTCCATCGCCCGCATCGAGGATCTGCACATCCGTCAGCGCCATGCCGACGGGCGCGTGACCCTCATGCTGCGAGCCCGCGTGGAGCGATGGCAGGATCTCCCCCTCTCGCTCCGGATTGCCCTGGTGGACCCGGAAGGCAACGTCTCCCGCTGGGAGTTCCCCTTGCGGGAAGAGAGCCTCACCATCGAAATCCCTATCGAGCGTCCCCTTCTATGGTGGCCCAGCGGGCTGGGAGCGCAGCCCCTCTATCAGCTCAAAGCCGGATTATGGGCCGGGGATCGCCTCCTGGACCTCCGGCGCGAGATCCTCGGGCTGCGCACCCTGGACCTTTTCCGAGAGCGGGACGGCTGGGGGGAGTCCTTTGTCTTCGTGATTAACAACATCCCCGTCTGGGCCAAGGGGGCCAATTTGGTCCCCCCAGACGCCCGGAGCCCATGGGTGGAAGAGGAAACGCTGGCCCATCTGGTCCAGAGCGCCGCCGCGGCCGGGATGAACATGCTGCGGGTCTGGGGCGGCGGGGGCTACGGGGATAAGCGGTTTTATGCGCTGTGCGATCGCCACGGGATCCTGGTCTGGCAGGACTTTCCCTTCGCCTGCATGCTCTATCCCCTGGATGAGCCAGGGTTCCTGGAGGAAGTTCGAGCGGAGGTGCGGGAGAACGTCCGGCGCCTGCGACACCATCCTTCTCTGGCCCTATGGTGCGGCAATAACGAGATCGAGATGCTCTGGCCGCTCTGGCGCTGGCAATGGAAAGGACGCCCGAAGGCGCTGGCTCACCTCGCCGCTGTCCACAAGCGCTTCTTCTATGAGCTGCTCCCCGAATGGGTGCGCGCGGACGATCCCGATCGCCCCTACTGGCCGGGCTCCCCCTCCTCCGGCATCTTCCGGGAGGAGGTCAATAGGGATGAACGGGGAGATGCCCATCTCTGGCACGTCTGGCATGGCCGGGCGCCCACAGCCGCCTATCGCGCCCGGATTCCTCGCTTCGTCAGCGAGTTCGGCGTGCAATCCCTTCCCCCACCCCGCACGCTGATCGCTTTTGGCCCGCCGGGCGAGTGGGATCTGCGGCGGCCGGCTCTCCGTCGCCGGCAGCGTTCCTCGAACGGCAATGAGCGGCTGCTTGACTATCTGATGGAGCGCTTTCGGATTCCAGGGGATTTCCAGGATCTGACCTGGCTGACCCAGGTGGCCCAGGCGGAAGCGATCGGTCAGGCGGTGGAACACTGGCGCCGTCATCGGGAGCGGTGCGGCGGCGCCCTTTATTGGCAGCTCAATGACGCCTGGCCTGCTATTTCATGGTCCGGCATGGACGTTTACGGCCGCTGGAAGGCCCTGCATTACGCCGCCCGCCGCTTCTTCGCTCCCATCGCCCTTTCCCTGGACGTCCAGGGCGCGCGGGTGGTGCTCTTCGTCCTCAACGACACCGCCCATCCCTGGCAAGGCCCGATCCGCTGGTCCCTGGAAACGTTCTTCGGGGAGGTTCTCTATGCTGGGGAAGAGATGGTAGAGGCGCCACCCCTGCGGGTCACTCCGGTGAGGACCGTGGAGGCAGGTCCTTTCCTCCGCCGGTATGGGCCGGCGCTGGCCTTCGTAGCGGAGATGGGGGAAGATGACCGACTGCAGGCGCTCCGGGTAGCCCTGTTCGCGCCGGAGAAGGATCTCACTTTCCCGGATCCCGGCCTCGCCGTCGAGGTGATCGAGCGCGGGGGCGAGCTGGAGATCCTTCTGCAAGCCCGGGCCCTGGCCCGTTTCGTCACTCTGGAGCTGCCCGGCGCAGATGTGATCTTCAGCGATAACTTCTTCGATCTCCCGGCCCGGCGCACCATCTCCATCCGAGCGCCCATCCCGCCCGGCTGGACCCCCGGGATTTGCCGTCGGGCGCTGCGCGTGCGCACCCTGGCGGATCTCTCCCCGGGCCCATTGTGGCGGGATCGCTGGCTCCGCCTCCGGAGGCGGCTTTCCCCGCGCACCCTCGTGGAGCGGCTCCTCTCTCTCTTCCTGTGACGATCTGCCTAGGCCGTCCGATGGGAGCGCAGACGGGCGCCTCTTCACGGAAGCGCTGCCTGCGGATCGCCGATCGGGACCTACGCAAAGATCGATCCCAGCTCCAGCACAAAGCCCGGAAGCTCCGGGTCCAGGGACACCACCTCCACCCCCTCATACCGCTCCACCCGTCCCCCCGGCCGATACACCTCCACCACCCGCCCATAAGGATCAATCAGCACCCCCAGCCGCGCCCCGTTCGCCACATACACCCCCATCTTCTCCCGCAGCTCCCCCACCCCCTGCGACGCCGACCGCACCTCAAACACCACATCCGGACAGAAAGGAACAAACCCCTCCCGCTCCTCCGGGCGCAACCTCTCCCACCGCTCCCGCGATACCCACGAAGCATCCGGGGAAAACAGCGAACCGTCCGGAAGCCGAAAACCCGTCGAGGAATCAAACACCACCCCCAGTCGGGTGCGGCGATTCCATTCCCGAAGCTGCCCGAAAACCTCCCCGCTGCGCCGTCCGCTCTCCAGGCCTGTGGGGGTCACGATCAGCCTCCCGTCCGCGGTGCGCTCGAATTGATACCCCGGGTTCCGCTCCGACAGCTCCCGCAGCTCCTCATCCGTCACCCGATGCAGCAGGTCCAGCCGGATCCCCATCCGATCCTCCCATCCCGAAGACAGGCGCCCAACCTTCCTGGGCATGGATCTCTCCCTTCAGGGAGATTATAACGGATGAGCGTTTGGAAAGAGAACGAACGGTGAGCGCTGGGAAGAAGGCGTCTTGCCCCCGCATGGGCAGCGAACAGCAGGAACCCTGAGGCCAGCGGAAAAGCCCTGCCGCACCATCCAAATTGCCAGGGGAAAGGCTTCCTCGTAGTATGTAGTATAATGATTACACATCGCCGGTCGGAACGCCCCGTTATCTGGAGGGGACAGGCATGCCGGGGATCTATTCGCTCGGGATTCTGCCTTCGAACTGCAGGTGTCCGCCGCGGGGGTCAGAGGGGGGTTGATCCCACCGATCCCCGGACCGGCCGGCCTTTCCCCTTCCGACCCCCGCGTCCCTCCGCCTGCCGATCAGATCATCGATCTTTTCTCATCCCCCTTTATCCAGCAACCCAAAACTCCGTTTCCAGGAGGAGGTTCCCATGGGAGCGATACTGAACGGCCTGGATGTGGAACAGCTGCAGCAACTGTCGGCTCAGGTGGGAGCGGATCCGGAGGCCGCTCGCGCGCTCAATCGCTGGGCGGCGCGGGTGCGTTGGCTGGGCGGGTTCAAGGGACGCGCATATATTCGCAATCACTCCTTTGTGATCGACGAGCCTGCCGACCTGGTGGGTCAGGATGAGGCTCCCAACGCCGTAGAATATGTGCTGGGTGCCCTGGGAGCCTGCCTCACCGTGGGCTTCGTTCTGAATGCCACCAAACGAGGGATTCCCATCCGCAACCTGGAGATCGCCCTGGAGGGGGAGATCGACAACATCCTGACCTTTCTGGGCCTGAGCTCCGAAGGGCATCCCGGCTATCGGGAGATCGCGGTGAAGGCCTATGTGGACGCCGATGCGGATGAGGAGACCCTTCAATCCGTGTGGGAGGAGACCGTCCGGACCTCCCCGGTGGGCAACACCCTGGCCCGGTCGGTGAACCTGCGGCCGGAGCTCCGCCGGGCGGCGGCCGCCTGAATCCAGAGGTTCTTTCCCAGTCCCATCCAATGCTATCGGAGGCAACCGGCATGGCCACTGTGCTGAACGGTGTGGACGTGGAAACGCTACGGCAGCTGCTCGAAGAGGCCCGGACCCACCCCGAGGCCGTTCAGCCCCAGCGCTGGGCGCGCTTCCGCTGGGAGGAAGGACTGCGGGGTCGGGTTTACATCCGCAACCAGTCCTTCACGGTCGATGAGTCCGTAGACCGTTCGGGGCGGGAAGCCGGCCTGAGCGCCTTGGAATATGCCCTGGGCGCCCTGGGCGCCTGCCTGGGGCTGGGCTTCATCTTCCATGCCACCCGCCGCGGCATCGCCGTGAGGAACCTGGAGGTCGCCCTGGAAGGCCGGATTGACAACCTGCTCCGCTTCCTGGGATTCGAAGGGGAGGGACATCCCGGCTACCGGGAGGTGATCGTCAAGGCCTACGTGGATGCAGACGCTGACGAGGAAACCCTCCAGGCCCTGTGGGAAGAAACAGTTGCCACCTCGCCAGTCGGGAACACCTTTGCGCGTCCCGTTGCCCTGCGGACGGAGATCGCCACGGTCTCCGGATGGTGGTTCCGGTATTCGCCTGAATCGGAAGAAGGCCCTTCGGGATCCCGGGGCGGGATGCCTTGCTGAGGCGGAAAACCGGGGCCTTCGGGCCCCGATCAGCTATCCTGATCTGCTCGATGGAGGGAACGATGGCGCGCAACGGATTGCCTCTCTTTCCGGTGACCGTAGTGGGGAGCTGGCCACGGCCCCCGTGGCTGCTGGAAGCCCTGCGGAAGCGCCACGCGGGCCAGATCTCTTACAAAGAATTCCAGGAGATCGCGGATCGGGCCGTCCTGGAGGCCCTCCATGCCCAGATCGAGGCCGGCGTGGAGATCGTCAGCGACGGCGAGCAGCGCCGGGATAACTTCTATTCCTTCGTCGTCGAGAAGCTCGAAGGGGTCCGCATGATGAGCGTAGCCGAGATGTATGACTACGCGGAGGACAAGTCCTTCTTCGAGCAGATCCTCCGCCAGCTGGATGTGCCGGCCTACGCCATCAAGACCCCGGTGGCCGTGGATAAGATCCGCCCGAAGATGCCGCTGGCCCTGGACGAGCTGGAGTTCCTGCGCCGGCACACGGACCGGCCGGTCAAGATCCCGCTCCCGGGGCCTTACCTGCTCACCCGCACCATGTGGGTGCAGGGCCTCTCGGATCGGGTGTATCCCACCCGAGAGGACCTGGCTCAGGATGTGGTGGCGATCCTGCGGGAGGAGATCCTGCGCCTGCGGGACGCCGGGGCCGATTTCATCCAGCTGGACGAGCCGGTGCTGACCGAGGTGGTGTTCCAGCCGCCGGTCCACAGCCGCACTTTCATGTGCGCCTCCCTTTCAGCCGCGGCGGAGGATCCCCAGATGGAACTGGCCTGGGCCGCCCAGCTGATCAACCGTGTCGTCCTGGGCGTGGAAGGGGTCCGGATCGGCGTTCACATCTGTCGGGGGAACTGGACCACGCGGGAGGAGGCGCTGCTCACCGGGGATTACCGGCCGCTGCTGGGCACCCTGGAGGCCATGCGGGTGCAGCAATGGGTGCTGGAGTTCGCCACCCCGCGGGCCGGCGACCTGGAGGTTTTCCGGGAGTGCCGGCAGAAGCGCGAGCTGGGCTTAGGTGTCGTCAACCCGCGCACAGCGGAGGTGGAATCTCCCGAGTTCATCATCGCCCGGGTGAAGGCGGCCCTGAACTACTTCGAGCCCTCACAGATCTTCCTGAACCCGGATTGTGGCTTCGGGACCTTTGCGGAGCGCCCGGTGGCCACTCCGGAGGTGGCCTTCCGCAAGCTTCAGGCCATCCGCCAGGCGGCGGAACAACTCCGGCGGGAGTTCGGGGAGCATCCCTGATCCCGTGTCCCCATCCTCCGGCCCTATGCGATAATTGGGATGTGGGCGCGCCGGGCGCGCCCACATCCTTTTCTGAGGGAAAGGCAATGGCGCCACGACGTCCTCTATCGTTTCAGGAGATCATCCTCCGGCTGCAGGAATTCTGGGCGGAACACGGCTGCCTGATCTGGCAGCCCTATAGCGAGAAGGTGGGGGCTGGGACGATGAACCCGGCCACCGTGTTGCGGGTGCTGGGCCCCGAGCCCTGGCGCGTGGCCTACGTGGAGCCCTCCTATCGCCCTGCCGACGGCCGCTACGCCGAGAACCCGAACCGCATGCAGCTGCACCATCAATTCCAGGTGATCCTGAAGCCGGACCCCGGCAACCCGCAGGAGCTCTATCTGGAGAGCCTGCGCGCCCTGGGGATCGACTTCCGCCACCACGACATCCGGTTCGTGGAAGACAACTGGGAGTCCCCCGCCCTGGGGGCCTGGGGGTTGGGATGGGAGGTCTGGCTGGATGGCATGGAGATCACCCAGTTTACCTATTTTCAGCAGGCGGGAGGCCTGCCCCTGGATCCGGTGGCGGTGGAGATCACCTACGGCCTGGAGCGCATCGCGCTCTACCTCCAGGGCGTGTCCTCTGTTTGGGATCTGGACTGGGATGGAACGCACACCTACGGGGAGATCCTGAAGCCCTCGGAGATCGAGCACTGTGTTTATAACTTCGAGCTGGCCGACATTGAGCGGTTGCGCGAGCTGTATCAGCATTACGAGGCAGAGGCCCGCGCCTGCATCGCCCGCGGCCTGGTGATCCCGGCCCACGATTACGTCCTCCGCTGCTCCCACACGTTCAACCTGCTGGACGCCCGGGGGGCGATTGGGGTCACCGAGCGCGCCCGCTACTTCGCCCGCATGCGCGATCTGGCCCGCCAGGTCGCCCTGCTCTACCTGCAACAACGGGAGCGCCTGGGCTACCCCTTCCTGAGGAAAACGCCTCCGGCCCCCGCCCCGGCACCGACGCCGGCTCCGCCGACCGTGGAGACTGCGGAAGATCTCCTTCTGGAAATCGGAACCGAGGAGCTCCCCGCGCGGGATCTGGAAACGGCGCTGGCCCAGCTTTCCGAGAACGCCCCCGCGATGTTCGCGGAGGCGCGGCTGGAATACGAAGCCCTCGAAGTCCACGGCACGCCACGCCGCCTGGCGCTTTACGTTCATCGTCTTCAACCCCGCACACGGCCTGTGGAGACATGGGTGAAAGGCCCGCCCGCCCATGTGGCCTTCGATGCGGAAGGCCGACCCACCCCGGCGGCCCTCGGCTTCGCCCGCTCCCAGGGGGTCCCGGTGGAGGCCCTCGCTGTGCGGGAGCTCCCCGAAGGCCGTTATGTCGGCGTGGTCCGACGCACCGAGGGTCAGCCCACCCCGGCGGTCCTAACGGAACTGCTCCCCCGGCTGATCGCCAGCCTGAAGTTCGAGATGAGCATGCGCTGGAACGGGAGCGGGGTCGCTTTCTCCCGGCCCATCCGCTGGCTGGTCGCCCTCTACGGTCGTGAGGTGATCCCCTTCACCTACGCGGGGGTTTGCAGCGGCCGCGAAACCCGTGGCGCCCGTCCCCGGGGCTCGCCCACGATCCGCCTGGAGCAGGCCTCGGATTACTTCCCCGCCATGCGCCGGGCCCGCATCCTGATCTCTCCGGAGGAACGACGAGCGCGGATCCGAAGGGATCTGGAGCGGCTTGCGGCGGAGGTGGGGGGAACGGTGCCGGAGGACCCTGAGTTGCTGGCCGAGGTGGGGAATCTGGTGGAAACCCCCACCGTGCTGCGGGGGCGTTTCGATGAGGAGGCACTGCGACTGCCCGGGGAAGTGCTGATCACGGTGATGCGCAAACACCAGCGCTATTTCCCGATCCTGGGCCCGAATGGCCAGCTGCTGCCCTATTTCCTCGCTGTCCGCAACGGCGGCCGGCGCGGGCTGGATCGAGTGCGTCAGGGCAATGAGGCGGTGCTGCGGGCCCGCTTCGCCGACGCTGCTTATTTCTACGAGCACGACACCCGCCAGCCCCTGGAGGCTTTCCTCCCTCGCCTGGCCACCCTCACGTTCCAGGAGCAGCTCGGCTCCATGCTGGATAAAACGCGCCGCCTGGAGGCCCTCGCGCCTTCGATCGGGGCACTGCTGGGCCTGAATGAGGAAGAGATGCGCGTTCTGGCCCGGGCCGCCCATCTTTGCAAGGCCGATCTGGCCACCCAGATGGTGATCGAGTTCACAGAGCTGCAGGGGGTGATGGGGCGGGAATACGCCCGGCGGTGGGGGGAGCCGGAGGCGGTGGCGGTGGCGATCTTCGAGCACTACCTCCCCCGTTTCGCAGGGGATGCCCTGCCCCAGACCCGACCGGGGATCGCCCTGGGGATCACGGATCGCCTGGATTCCCTGGTCGGGCTGTTCGCGGTGGGGCTCGCCCCCTCCGGGTCCGCAGACCCTTACGGCCTGCGCCGGGCGGCCTCCGGCCTGATCCAGATCCTCACCGCCCACCGCCTGCGGTTCTCCCTTTCCAGGGCGATGACCACCGTGGCGGCCATCCAGCCGGTGCCCGTGAGCCCCGAAATCCTCGAGGAAGTTCGATCCTTTGTGATCGGCCGGCAGCGGGCCGCCCTTCAGGAAGCCGGGTATCGTTATGATGTGATCGAGGCGGTCCTGGCGGCTCGAGGGGATGATCCGGCATGGGCAGCGGAGACCACAGCCGGCCTGCAGCGGGCAGTGCAACGGTCCGACTGGACTCGCCTGCTCACGTCCTACAGCCGATGCGTGCGGATCCTGCGCAAGGCTGAAAGCGAGGGAAGCCGGCCCGCTTCGGAGGTGGATCCGGCCGCCTTCCGGGAAGAAGCCGAACGCGCCTTGTGGGAGGCCGTGCAAACCGCGCGAAGGCAGGTGCGACCGGATGGCCCGGTGGAGGATCTGATCGCCGCGCTGGAGAGTCTGGCTCCGGTGATCGATCGCTTCTTTGAGGACGTGCTGGTCATGCACGAGGAGGAAGCCATCCGCCGCCACCGCCTGGCTCTCCTCCAGGCAGTGGCCGATCTCACCACGGGGATCGCGGATCTCAGCCGGCTGGAGGGGTTTTAGCGCTCCGTCCCGCTTGTATCAGAAAACTCGAACCGCCCATCGGCGTGGCGACCATGGAAGCGATCCGGTCCGGCAGGAGCGGCTTTCGCGGCGACGGAAGCGTGGGGGCGAAAGCCCTCTTGCCATCCGCATGGGTTGCTTCCAGGGTCTGCAGGCGGATGCGGGAGCTCCGCCCGATCCCAGCTTCCCCGCTTAAACGGCAACTGAAACCGCAAGGATCTCCTTCACCTCGGGCGGAGGCTCCCGCTCGGTCCGCATAATGATCCCCAGTCCCAGGACGACCTCGCCGTCATACATCACGGCGGCCTGCCCCGGGGTGAGGCCCCGGATGGGCTCATCCAATACCACCCGCGCCTGACGATCCGGCATCGGGATGATCCACGCCGGGATCTCCCGTGCCCGATACCGGACCTTCACCGTGGCCCGGAAAGGTGCGGAGGGGAACTCCCCGCTCACAAAGTGGACCCCTTCCAGAAGACAGGATCGGCGGTCCAGCTCCTCGGCCGTCCCCACAATCACCGCGTTCTCAACCGGATCCAGGTCCACCACATACAGGGGAACCCCTGCGGCGATCCCCAGTCCCCGGCGTTGGCCAATCGTGTAGAAGGCCAGCCCCTGATGCTCTCCCAGGATCCGGCCCCGGGTGTCCTTGATCGGACCAGGCCGCAGGGCCTCCGGGGCATGCCGTCGCAGGAAAGCCCGATAATCCCCGTCCGCCAGGAAACAGAGATCCTGGCTCTCCGGCTTCTCCGCCACCGGGAGGCCGAAGCGCCGGGCCAGGGCCCGAACTTCCTCCTTGGTATAACCGCCCACCGGGAACATGGCATGGCGCAGCTCCCCCTGCCCCAGCACCGCCAGGACATAGGACTGGTCCTTGCGGGGGTCCACCCCGCGCAACAGCTGATAGCGGCCATTCACCGCACGGACTCGGGCGTAATGCCCGGTGGCGAGATACTCCGCCCCCAGGGCCAGCGCCCGCCGCAACAGCCAATCGAAGCGGACCAGCCGGTTGCAGCGCAGGCATGGGTTCGGCGTGCGCCCGGCCACGTATTCGGCGATGAAGAAATCCACCACCGTCTTCTTAAAGAAATCCGCGACGTTCAGAACATAAAAAGGAATGCCGAGGTGATCGGCCACCCGATAGGCCAGCTCCATATCCTCCAGGGTGCAGCAACGATTGGTCGAGGCGCCGGCTCCCTCGCCCTCGCCCCACAGGCGCAGCATGATCCCGATCACCTCATAGCCCTGCTCGACCAGCAGGGCGGCGGCGACGCTGCTATCCACGCCGCCGCTCATCGCCACCACCACACGCGTCATCCCGCTCCTTTCCACGCCGCCCACACTTCATCCGGCGTCGGCAGTTTCCGGCCACTGCTCGGATCGATCAATCGGAGCCACTCCCCCTCCGCCCGCAAATCGAGCCCCAACAGCTCGCTGCGCAGGGTAAGCGGCCCGCTCGAAAGCGGCCGGATGGGACGGTAACCCTCCTCCGTCCATCGGAAGCCCTGCAAGGGTGGATTCAGATACTCCCCAAAGGGATCGAAGAGAAAATACTCCTTCACCCCGAGGGCCTCGTAGAGGCCCTTCTTCGATCCGAGATCCTCCCAGCGGGTGGAGGCGGAGGTCAGCTCAATGACGACATCCGGCCCTTTCCCTTCTTCCCAGACCTTATAAACCCGCCGGGGCCGACGCGGAATCCCAAAGACCACAAAGAGATCCGGTGCCACAACCGCTCGGGGATTCCCCTCCACGTAATAAATCAACAGGTTGCCGCTAACCACCACGTTCGCGTCGTTCTCGAAAAAATGGCGCAGCATGAACAGCAGGTTAAACAGGTTATCGCGATGGATTTCGGTTTCCGCCACAGGCTGCCCATCCCCCTCCGGGTAGTGGATGTCCGTTATGGTTGTAAGAGGATATTCGGCACCCATCATGCCCTCCCTTTATCCCCGATGGCCGGGCCGGGCTTGCTCCGCCTCTCCCACCTCCACCGCCTGCATCTCCCGCAGCCGGGCGACGACCCGGGGGAGGACGTCCAGAACATAGTCGATGTCCTCATCGGTGCTGGACTTCCCCAGGGTGAGCCGGAGGGAGCCGATGGCCCAATCGTGGGGCAGGCCCATCGCCACCAGCACCTCGGAGGGCTCGGCCCGGCCGCTCGTGCAGGCCGATCCGGTGCTGGCGGCAACCCCCTCCACATCCAGGGCCAGCAGAAGCTCCTCCCCGTTAATCCCCCTGAAGATAAAGCTCGCGTGATGCGGCAGGCGCTCTGTGGGATGGCCTGTGAGGCGGGCGTCCGGCACCCGCTCCAGAATCCCCCGGATCAGCCGGTCCCGCAGCCGCCGGAGCCGGGCGTTCTCGCTCTCGCGGCTTTCCTGGGCCAGGCGCAGGGCCGTGGCCAGCCCGACGATCCCAGCCACGTTCACGGTCCCGGCCCGTCGACCTCGCTCATGCCCGCCGCCCGTGATCGTCGGAAGATAGGGCGTCCCCTGACGGATATAAAGGACCCCCACCCCTTTCGGCCCGTAAAACTTGTGAGCGGAGAGGGTCATCAAATCCACCCCCAGCCGGTTCACATTCAGATCCAGCATCCCGCCTGCCTGCACTGCATCCGTATGGAAAGGGATGCCTTTGGCGCGGGCGATCCGGGCGATCTCCGCGATGGGCTGGATCGTCCCCACCTCATTGTTGGCATACATCACGCTGATGAGCACCGTGTCCTTCCGGATCGCCCGGCCCACATCGTCGGGGTTCACCATGCCGTATTCATCCACAGGCAGGTAGGTGACCTCGAAGCCGAAGACTTCCTCCAGCTGACGGGCGGTGTTGAGCACCGCATGGTGCTCCACCGAGGAGACGATGAGGTGATTCCCCCGGCCCGCCCGACGCTGTGCGAGGGCCACCCCACGCAGGGCCAGATTGTCGCTTTCGGTCCCCGAGCCGGTGAACACGATCTCCATCGGATGACAGCCCAGGATGGCCGCCACGGTGCGGCGGCTCTCCTCCAGCGCCTTCGCCGCCGCCCGCCCGAAGCGATGGATGGAGGCGGAGTTCCCATAGATCTCCGTGAAATACGGCAGCATCGCCTCTACCACCCGCGGGTCCACCGGGGTGGTCGCCGAATGATCCATGTAAACCGTTCGCGCCGCCATAGCCCTCCCCTCCCGACCATGGCTTTTCCTTCATCCTCAGAACATCCGCCGTTCGGCTTCCATCCGGGTGACCGGATGGTCCTCCTCGAGGCCCAGTGGGCCACAGAGAGGTAAAAGAAAATCTTTTTCGGGCTGGAAATCTGCAGCACCGATTCGCAAAGGAGCAGCGCTCCTCATTCTAAATCTTTGAGGAAGAATCCCGCAAAACCTCATCGTGAAACGGGGAGGGCGAGGCCCCGTCGTTACCGGCGGCCGCGGGATGGCCGGGAGAGGGGGGTGTCTATGGCTGATCCTCGGGCGCGCTGAGCTTGCCCCCTGCCAGGGACGCGCGGGTGAGCTCGCTGAGGAACGCCAGAGAGCGAGGTCGGCGCTCCAGGATGGCCAGGAAGTGCCGGCCCACCAGCTCCCCGATCTCCTGGAGCGTCTGCGGGCTGAAAGGGGCATCCCGGAAGGCGGAGTAAGGGCTTCGGAGCGCGAAGCGCATCGCCTTGAGGGCCCGACGGCTCAGCGGACGGGCCGCCGGGAATCGCGGGGCGCATCGGGGGCAGAGGACGCCTCCCCGTGGGGGGTCGAAGCCGTAGGGCCCGCGTTCCTCCCGGAGGGGTTCCCCGCACCCCACACAGAATTCCACCTGGGGGCGGAACCCGGCGATCTCCAGGAGATGGAGCTCATAATAACGGACGATCCGCTGGAGCTCCTCTTCCATGTCCAGCCGATCCAGCGTGTCTGCCAGCAATCGATACAGCGCCCGGCTCTCCTCCCCCTCGGGAGCGAAGATCTCCGCCAGCTCCGCCGCATAATGGGCCATTGCGCTGCGGATCAGATCCTCACGCAGATGAGGGTGGGCGGCGATCACCTCCGCCTGGCTGATCACATCCAGCTCCCGTCCCCGGGCCAGGAGCAGGGACGTCCGCATGAACCGCTCCAGGTGTCCGGCTTTCCGGCTCCGGATCTTCCGCACGCCCTTGGCCAGCACCCGGAGCTTCCCAAACTCCGGCGTCAGCAGGGTGAGCAGACGATCCGCCTCCCCGAAATCTGATCCCCGGAGCACAATGGCCTCGGTTCGATAAAGGCGTTCCCGATCCATCGCTCACCCCTTCCCCTTCACATCCCAGGGAAGGGTCTTTATGGAGAAAGCCAAGCGATCCCCTGGCCACATCTCTGCATCCGCCCCCACGGGAATCGAGACCATTCCCTCACCCTTGCTTCCTACCCTGCTGAGGGGGTGGAGCGTTGCGATTCCGGGAGAGAGGCCGCCGGATCGGGAACGGGCGTCACCCGAACGGCCTGGGGCCCCTTCGGGGTGATCTCGACCTCGAACGTCACCGGCTGATTCGCCTCCAGGATCAGCCCGGGGCGAGCAATCCCGGTCCGATGGAAGAAGATCTCCGTGCCATCCTCACAGCGGATGAACCCGTAGCCCTTCTCCGGGTTGAACCACTTCACCCGGCCTTCATAGACCTGCCCAGGCTCCAGCTTCCGCTTCGGTTTGGCCGCCTCGGCGCGGCATCGGGGGCACATGGTCGGCTCGACCAGCGGCTGACCGGCCTCCACCATGCGCCGCTGTTCGGTAACAGTGAACACAAAGGGACGCCCGCATTTCTCACATGTCAGGAGCTTATCCGCAAAAGGCATGGGGCTCTCCTTTGGAGCTGAGGGAAATGATTTTCACGAACATTCCATCGCGAAGAAAGCTCACAGCTGAATGGAGAAGCCACTCATCGCGTGGGCGCGGGAGGCGGCTCGCCGGCACGCCATCGGAAAGTCCGCGCGGACGCGGGACCAGCGGGGATAAAGCGCACCGCTCCATCCTGCTCGACCACCCGACGCACGACCTGGACGGTCCAGCGGAAGGTGTGGAAGGCATGGTCCTCGCTGACCGCTGCTTGAAGCATGGTCGCTGGGACATGCCAGGCCGTCGATCGCGTGCGGAATTTTCCGATCTCTGCGCCATCCTCCCGGAACAACCGAACCTCATACCATTCCCCCACCTCCAGCTGCCCAATCGAGACCCACTGGAGCAGCACCGGCAGTCCCGATCCTTCGACCTGGGCCCCATCCGGTGGATATAGCAACGGCGGCGGCGGATAAGTAGGTTCCGGCGTGGGCGTCGGCGTTGGAGTCGGGCCCGGTGCCGGGGTGGGCGTGGCCAGCGGGATCACCAGGGTCTGGCCCGCCTGGATCCGCTCCGGGTTTGCGATCCCGTTCGCCGCCTGGATCGCCTGCAGGGAGACCCCATATTGCTGGGCGATCGCCAGCAGCGTCTCCCCCGGCTGAACCACATGAACGATTTTATCGGGTCGCGGCGTCGGAGAGGGAGTGACCCCGGGTGGTAAGGTCGGCGTCGCCAGGATCGGTGTGGGCGTGTAAACCGGAACCAGCAGCACCTGCCCGACTACAATGAGGTCCCCGGACAGGTTATTCAGCTGACGGATCGCATCCACCGGGACCCCGTAACGCATGGCGATATCCAAAAGGGTCTCCCCGGCCTGAACCTGGTGCTGGAGCGGAGGGATCGGCGTGGGGGTCCAGGTAGGGGTCGGCGTGAAGGTGGGAGTGAGCGTCCGAGTGGGCGTGGACGTCCAGGTCGGCGTGGGTGTCGGGCGAGTCATCGCCGCCCGGGCCATCCGGAGGACCCACCAGCTTCCCCCTGCCAGGATCAGGAAGATCAGCGTGGCCCCCAGCAAGGCAGACCGCCAGGGAACAGGTGGCTCCGGCTCCGGCTCTGGGATTTCAGAAGGCCGTGTGAGATCAGCCCCGCAGCGCCAGCAGGTGCGGGACCGACGGGAGACCGGCATCCCGCACTGAGGGCACCGGCGGAAGGGACCAGCAGAACGGGTTTCCGTCATCGGGAGGAACCATCCAGGCCGAGAATCGGGGCGATTCCCTGCATGGCCTGCAACACCATGGCCACATGCTGATCCAGGGGAACGCCCAGCTCCGCTGCCCCGCGCTCGATATCGGCGCGATTCACCCCCGCGGCGAACCGTTTATCTTTCCATTTTTTAAATATCGAATCCACCGTCACACTGTAAAGGCTACGATCCGGCCGGACCAGGGCCACGGCGGTGATCAGCCCGGTGAGCTCATCGACGGCGAACAGCGCCTTATCCCGAAGGGTGATGCGGGGGACCCCGGTAACTTCCGTGGCATGGGAAAGGATCGATCGGATGATATCCTCCGGCCAGCCCCGCTCCCGGAGGATCCGGGCCCCCTGATTGGGGTGGCCATCCGGGGCTACCTGAGGATAGCGCTCATAGTCGAAATCGTGCAGCAGACCGACGATCCCCCATGATTCTTCATCCTCTCCGAAGTGGCGGGCATATGCCCGCATCGCCGCTTCCACCGCCAGCATATGACGGCGAAGGTTCTCGCTCCGGGTGAACTCGCAAACCAGCGCCCACGCATCCTCCCGGGTGGGCATTTCCTCCTACCTCCCTGAGTATTCCGCTTTGAATCCAGCTGCTCAGGTCCTGCTCATGAAATTCACCCCATCGAAGCGCGAGCCCGGATTCAGGGAACGCTATTCTGTATCGAAGCAAACAGAATGTCAAGAATCGTTTCCCCCGGGCTCTCCCCAGGCTGACCATGGAAGGTCAAATCTTCCGCTACAGCCTGTCGGATCCCTCTTCGCACACCTTCAGGGCTTCTCGGGAATCTTACTCATCCTGATTCCTGATAGAGGGTGGAGAGAGAAGGCGGGGGACACTCCCCGCAGCCCCCCAGCAGGGGGCAAAAGCCCCTGCATCCCCATGGATCACATTCCAGGGGATCTTGACACCGCCCCGAGCCCCCGATATACTTTAGAAATGAAGTGGGCCGTTAGCTCAACTGGCAGAGCAGGGGACTCTTAATCCCAAGGTTGCAGGTTCGAGTCCTGCACGGCCCACCTCCGCTCGCCCCGGGAGCGATGGCTCCGCGGGGCGATTTGTTTATCGGCGGTCCCCCATGACAGGCCCCGCGCGCCTTCCCGTTCCGTCATGATCTCTCCACCGGGCTCAAAGATAAGCCTGCCCTCATTGATCCCTCGAGAGGGAACGATCCTTCACCTGGATTCCTCCGCCAGTAAACGGGCGAGACGATCGGGCTCATCGGTGATGATCGCGGCCACGCCCAGATGGATCAGCCGGCGCATCTCCTCCACTTGGTTCGCCGTCCATGCGACCACGGCGTATCCATGCCGGCGACACCAGCGAACCGTTTCCTCGTCGATCATCCGAACATGCAGATGGCGCGCCTGGTGTGGGGCCAGGAACGCGAACCAGGCCCGGCGCAGGGGAAGAGGCAATTCAGGGCCTATAAGAAGGCCGCGGGGGATCTCCGGCGCCAGCCGCCAGGCCCACCGCAGGGCCAGGGGATTAAACGAGGAGAGCAACACCCTCCCGGCAAGCCCATATCGGCGCACCCGCTCCACCACAGCGCGAACCCACCTGACACTCCACGGGGTGAAGGCCTTTAACTCGATGTTGTAAAGAGCCCGATCCCCAAAAGCCTCGAAAACCTCATCCAGGGTGGGGATCCGCTCGCCGGCGAAGCGAGGGTCCTTCCATGCGCCCGCATCCAGCGCTTTCAGCTCCGCAACCGTCTTCTCCCATACCCGGCCGGAACCATCCGTGGTCCGGCGGAGGTCGGCATCGTGCAGGACCACCGGGATGCCGTCCCGGGAGAGGTGGACATCCAGCTCAAAGCCATCGGCTCCCAGCTCCAGGGCCAGACGGAAAGCCCTCAGGGTGTTCTCCGGAGCGATCCGGCTGGCCCCCCGGTGGGCGAGATTCAGTGGGCGATCGGATCGGAAGAAATCCATCGGAATCCTCCTCCCGGCGCCGAATCGGGACGCTCCCCACGGGGAGCTTCCAGGAGGGGAGATTCCGCCCCCTGGATCACACCGGCTGTTTTTAATTGTAGAGGATCGCCCGCCGGGGGACTGCATCGAATTCCCGACACGGGTTTGCGCTCCTGCAACAACCCGTCCAAAATGAAAACACCGGAAGGACCCAGGAGGAGGAGCCCATGATCCCCCCTTCCCGCCTGCGCTGGATTCGCATTTTCCTCGCCGGGCTGATCGGCTCTGCCGCAGGATGGATGGTGGCCACGGCGATGCTGCTGGCCTTTGCCGCCAGAGGGCCTCTCCCCGCAGGGGGTGAGATCCTGATCCCGACCACCTCGATCAGCGCGGCGCTCCTGGCCGCCTGGCTGGCCTGGGTTAACTGGGGCGAATCGTGAAGCAACGGCGGGGATCACCCGCTTCATCCGGAGAAACGACCGCCTATGGTGGAATTCACCTTTCATTTCCCTTCGGGCTTCCTCTGGGGGACCGCGACCTCCAGCCATCAGGTGGAGGGGGAGAACACGCTCAACGATTGGTGGCTCTGGGAGCAGGAGCCGGGCCGGATCCGGGAGGGACATCGCTCCGGCCGGGCCTGCGACTGGTGGCGCAATGCGGAAGCCGATTTCGATCGCGCGGCCGCCATGGGCCAGAACGCCCACCGGCTCTCCATCGAGTGGAGCCGGATTGAGCCCCGCGACGGGGTCTTTGATGATACCCCCCTCGATCGCTACCGGGCCATGCTTCAGGCCCTTCGGGATCGAGGGATCGAGCCGATGGTCACCCTGCACCATTTCACCAACCCCATCTGGCTGGCGGAGCAGGGAGGCTGGGAGAACCCCGCCGTCGTCGACCGCTTTGAGCGTTATGTGCGCCGGGCGGTGAGCGCCTTGAAGGACCTCTGTCGCCTCTGGTGCACGATCAACGAACCCAACGTCCTGGCCTACATGGGATGGAACGAGGGGAAATGGCCTCCAGGAAAGCGGGATTTTCAACTTTCCATCCAGGTGCTCCGCCATCTCATGCACGCCCATGCCCGGGCCTATCACGCTATCCACGAAATCCAGCCTGAGGCCCAGGTCGGGATCGCCCACCATATGGTGCTCTTCGAGCCGGCCCGCCCTTCCTCCCCTCTGGATCGCATGGTAACCCGCCTGCACGACCGCATGTTTAACCGCCTGGCCCTGGACGCCATAGTGGCCGGACGGGAACCGGGGATCTTCTCCTTCCGCACGATCGCTATGCTTCGAGGAACCTGCGATTTTATCGGGCTGAATTATTACACCCGACGCCTCTCCGCTTTCGATCGACACTCCCGAGCCACGCTATTCGGGCGCACCTTCCTGAACCCCCACGGCGAGCTCAGCGATGGAGAGTATGGAGAAGTCTTCCCGGAAGGCCTTTACCGCCTGCTCAAGCGGCTCGCCCGCTTCGGGAAGCCTATCTATATCACTGAGAACGGAATCCCGGATGCGGATGACGATCAGCGCCCCCGCTTCCTGGTGCGCCATCTCCACGCGATGTGGCGGGCGATCCAGCAGAACGTCCCGGTGAAGGGCTACTTCCACTGGACCCTGGTGGATAACTTCGAGTGGGCGGAGGGGTGGACGCTGCGCTTTGGCCTGATCGAGCTGGATCCGGAAACCCAGGCCCGTCGCCCGCGGCGCAGCGCCGATCTTTACGCAGAGGTCTGTCGGGCCAATGCGCTGAGCTCGGAGGTGATCGCCCGCTATACCCCCGAGCTCCTTTCGGAGATGTTCGGGCTCTCGTAGCCCCACTCACATCCACGCGGGGAGGGTGGGGAGCCGGGCGAGCCCCGCCCCCCACTCAGATGGGAAGGGCGGAGGACTGCGAATCCCCCCGTTTCCCATTCAGGGAGAAGCCGAGACGCTGCCGCAATCGGTCCCACCATGCCCGGCGGATGGCCTGCCGCCGGGCCTCACATTCGCGGAGCAGGCGCGCACGCTCCGCTTCGCGAAGGCGCTCCTCCTGCCAGATCCGGCTGAGCTCCCAGAGCAAGCCAGCGCTCCACATCGTCCATCACCTCCTTTCACAATGATGAGATGGTCGGAACGCAGAAGGGAGGACGCAGGAACCGGCCTGCCGCCGGGCTTTCAGCCGGGCGCTCTGTAGAGGGAATCATACAATGGGATCCGATCGGCGGACAGATGAACGCGCGCCCCATCTGCCCGCCATGGAGCGGGAACCCGAGCAGCGCTTAGGATGCCACTATATATTTTAACGATCCTGTAACCCGTGGGATTTCATCCAGGAAAGCGGAGGCTCGAGCCCGGAAAGGCGAGCTCGTCCCTCTTCTCGCAGCTCTCCGGGTCACGGAAAGAGAGGGAGGAACCATCCCAGCTCCCCGAACTGGAGCCGGGGATTAATTATAAAATTAAATACGAGGCGGTGGACCCCTGGAGGATCTTAGGGCGGGACTTGTCGCTTCGGCGCAGCCCCAAAAGAGATTTCCCCGCCGCAAGCGCTGTGTGAACATCAACGAGGCAAGAATCCCAAGCGACACATAGGAGGTGCGCCATGGCCCGAACCCATCTGTTCCCAGCGGATCGCGTCCACTATGTGTGGAATCACGCCCTTCCCCCCGCCATGGAGATCGACCCTGGAGACACGGTGATCTATGAGCTGCGGGATGTCACAGACAACCAGATCACCCCCGCCTCCACGGCGGAAGATCTCACTCGCCTGGATTGGAGCCGGGTTTACCCTCTGGCCGGCCCGCTCTACATCAAGGGAGCCCAACCGGGGGATGTGCTGGAGGTGGAGATTGTGGATCTCCATCCGAAAGGCTGGGGGTGGACCGGGATCATCCCCGGCTTCGGGCTCCTAACGGAGGAATTCGAACAGCCCTATCTCAAGATCTGGGATCTATCCCCTGGAGATCACACCTTTTTCCGTGAGGACATCCGCATCCCCCTGGATCCCTTCTGTGGCACGATGGGAGTGGCCCCGCGGGAACCCGGCGAGCACCCGGTGATGCCTCCTGGCCCCTTCGGTGGGAACATGGATATCCGACATCTCACAAAAGGCGCCCGCCTTTTCCTTCCTGTGCAGGTGGAGGGCGCTCTGTTCTCCGTTGGGGATGCCCACGCCGCCCAGGGGGACGGCGAGGTCTGTGTCACCGCCATCGAGGCCCCCATGTATGCAGTCCTCCGTTTCCAGCTTCATAAAGGGCGGTCGATCGAGGAACCCCAGTTCCTTTGCCCCAGGCCGCTGACCGCCAAATACGACGAGAAGGGTTATTATGCCACCACCGGCATCGCCCCTGATCTCATGGTGGCGGCGAAGAAGGCGGTCCGATCCATGATCGACCATATCGCGCACACTTATCGGATGAGCCGGGAGGACGCCTACATCCTGGCCAGCGTGGTGGTGGACCTGAAGATCAGCGAGGTGGTGGATAAGCCCAACTGGATTGTCACCGCCTACCTGCCCCTCAGCATCTTCCAGTGAGCGACGGTCAGGATGGACCATCAGGGGCTGGATCGAGCTGCCCGCGTGGGGATGGCATTGAAAAAACGGGGATGGCGGCTGGCGGTGGCCGAGTCATGCACCGGGGGCCTGCTCGGCCACCGCCTCACCAGCATCCCGGGCAGTTCCGCTTATTTCCTGGGGGGCGTGATCGCCTACCGAAATGAGAGCAAGGTTCGCATCCTGAATGTCCGGGAAGAGACGCTGGCTCGATTTGGGGCCATCAGCGCCGAGGCCGCCCGGGAGATGGCCGCGGGGGTCCGCCGGCTGTTCGGGGCCGACCTCGCCCTCGCCATCACCGGCGTCGCCGGCCCGGACCCCGAGGAGGGCAAGCCGGTGGGCGAGATACACATCGCTCTGGCTGGCCCGGAGGGGATCCAGACCTACCAGATCATGGGCGGGCCGGATCGCCAGGAGAACAAAGCCCTCGCGGTCGAAGCCGCGCTGGAGCTGCTGGAGGCCATGCTGGAGGGAAACCCCCCTCAACAGATCCCCTGAAATTCCATGCCCTATCCACAAGCCGTCAAAGCGCCATGGAGGATCAACGGTGATGTTTCGCTACGCGGTCATCGGCACCGGGATGCAGGGCACCGCAGCGGCCTACGACCTGGCCCGCTTCGGGGACGCGAAGGAAATCTGGCTCGCAGATCGCGATCCGGTCCGGGCGGAGGAAGCGGCTCAGCGCCTGAACCGCCTGCTCGGGCGATCCCTCGTCCGCCCGATCGCCCTCGATGCGCGCGATGAGAAGGCGGTGGTGGAATTCCTTCGCCCCATCGACGCCGCTATCAGCGCGGTTCCTTATCGGCTCAACCCGCTCGTGGCTCGCGCGGCGATCGAGGCTCGAACCTCTCTGTGCGACCTGGGCGGGCACACGCCGACGACCTGGGAGATCCTCACCCTGGATGAAGCGGCCCGCGGGGCGGGGATCTCCCTCATCCCGGATTGCGGGTTAATGCCCGGTCTGGGGAACACCCTGGCGGTTTACGCCATGCGCCGGATGGATGGGCCCCGGCATGTGCGGATCTGGTGCGGTGGCCTCCCCCAACGCCCTAGGGGACCCCTGGGGTATCGGTTGTTTTTCAACATCGCGGGCCTTACCGCAGAATACACCGGGAAGGCAGTCTTCCTCCGCCAGGGTCGTATCGTGGAAGTCGAGGCCCTCACCGAGCCTGAAACCCTCACCTTTCCCCCGCCGGTCGGCACCTGCGAGGCCTTCGTCACCTCGGGGGGGACCTCTACCTGCCCCTGGACCTTCCAGGGTGTCCTGGAGACCTATGAAGAGAAAACCGTCCGCTACCCCGGTCACCTGGAGCGGATCCGCTTGCTGGCCGAGCTGGGGTTCCTGGAAACCGACCCGATTGAAATCGACGGAATCCCGGTGATCCCCCGCGAGGTGTTCCATCGGCTGGTGGAGCCTCGCCTTCAGTTCCCGGAGGATCCGGCAGATGTGGTGGTGCTCCGGGTGACCTGTGAGGGAACTCACCAGGGTCAGACGATGGAGATCACGCTGGAACTGATGGACTTCTATGATCCGGAGACCGGCTTCACCGCGATGGAGCGGACCACCGGATGGCACGCGGCCATCGTGGCCGGGATGATGGCCCGTGGGGAAACCCCCAAAGGGGCGATCCCCCTTGAACGGGCGGTTGACCCGGAGCGCTTCGTGGCGGAATGGCTTCGCCGCGGCATTCCGATCCAGGAGACGGTGCGACGGCCGCTCCGGGCCGATCCTCCATAACCCATGGATGGGAGAGGTTCCCGTGCTTCCGTTCATCCATGCGGAACAGATCCGCCAGGCGCTGCCGATGCGCCGCGCGGTGGAAGCGATGCGCGAGGCGTTCATTGCCTTCAGCGAAGGGCGCGCCCATATCCCCCAGCGGATTCAGATCCCCATCCCCGAGCGCGATGGCATCACCCTGATCATGCCCGGCTACATCCCGCCCCGGGAACTGGGCCTGAAAGTGGTTTCGGTCTTCCCCCATAACCCGGAACGCGGCCTTCCTGCGATTTCCGCCCTGGTGCTGATGCTGGATCCGGAAACCGGAGCGCCGATGGCCCTGCTCGACGGGACCTTCCTCACGGCATGGCGCACGGGCGCCGCCTCGGGGCTGGCCACGGACCTGCTGGCCCGCCCGGATGCCACATCCCTGGCCCTCATCGGCGCGGGGGCCCAGGCCCGCACACAGCTTCTCGCGGTCTGCGCGGTTCGCCCGATCCATCGGATCCGGGTCTACAGCCGCACCCCCGAACGGGCCCGGAAATGGATCGAGGAGATGCGGGGACAGGAGGGGGTTCCCGAAGATATCACCCTCGCGCCCACCCCGGAGGCCGCCGTTGCGGAAGCGGATATCGTATGCACCGCCACCAATTCCTCCACTCCGGTCTTCGACGGCCGATCCCTGCGGCCGGGGACCCACATCAACGCCATCGGGTCCTTCACCCTGCAGATGCGGGAGCTGGATGAAGAGACGTTCCGCCGGGCTTCACGGGTAGTGGTGGATTCCCGGGTCGCGGCCCTGGTGGAGGCGGGCGAGGTCGTGTGGGCCATCCAGCAGGGGATCCTTCAGGAGCAGGATTTAATCGAACTGGGGGAAATCGCAGCCGGGCGTCGACCCGGACGCCGCAGCCCGGAGGAGATCACCCTGTTCAAATCGGTGGGGCTGGCCGTGCAGGACCTGGTGGCCGCTCGCTGGGTCCTTGAAGCCGTCCGCTGACCTCCATCTGGGAGCCTGGATGATCGGGCCGGCCCCCTCGTATAGCGGGAGATCGTTCATCCCCATCTTCTAGCGCGGCACGACAGGGGAGACCGGAACATGGAGATTCGGGGACGGGTCATGCTGGTGACAGGGGCAGGGCGACGGCTGGGCCAGGCGATCGCGCTGGGCCTGGCCCGGGCGGGCGCCCATGTGGCGGTTCATTTCCACACCGCCGCCGAAGAAGCCGCGGAGACCGTGCGCCGGATCCGGGAGATGGGTGTGGATGCGGAAGCTTTTCCCGCAGACCTGCGGGATCCCTCGCAGATCCCCGCCCTGATGGAGGCCGTGGTTCGCCGATTCGGACGGCTGGACGGGCTGGTGAACGCGGCGGCGGTGATGCGGGTGACACGGTGGCACGAGCTGACGCCAGAACAATGGGACGAGATCCTGGCCCTTAACCTGCGGGCGCCGATGTTCTGCGCCCAGGCTGCGGCGCGCCATATGGAAGAAGGCGGGATCGTCAACATTGCGGACGGCTCGGCCATGAAACCGTGGCCGGATTACCTGGCCCACACCGTTTCCAAATCCGGCCTGGTCGCCCTGACCCGGGCTCTGGCCCTCGCCCTGGCCCCCCGTATCCGGGTGAACGCGGTGATCCCGGGCCCGATCCTCAAGCCGGTGCACTGGGAGGAGGAACGCTGGGCCCGTCTCATCCGTCGGGTGCCCATGGGGCGCGCCGGCACGGCCGAGGAGGTCGTGCGCGCGGTGCGCTATCTGATCGAGGCGGATTACGTCACGGGGGCGATCCTGATCGTGGATGGCGGGCATCATCTGGTGTGATCCTGCGCACCCAACCCATGGCCGATCCGGGAAGATCAGCCTCAGTCCACAAAAACCTCTCAGGAAAGAGCGACAGCGCGCCCTGCTCTATGGAGCACGGAAGCGGTAACCTACCCGACGAACCGTTTCCAGATAACGGGGATGGGTAGGATCCTCCTCGAGGATACGGCGGAGCCAGCGGATATGAACATCCAGAGTGCGACTGCGGGAAGGGATCTCCGCTCCCCAAACCCAGCGGATGAGATCCCGTCGTGGGACCACATGGCCGGCCCGGCGCATCAGGATAGCCAGCAGACGACACTGCTTGGGGGTGAGGCAATAAACGGAATCTCCTCGTTGCAGAACCTGCCGAGCCGTGTTTAACCGGAACGGCCCGACCACAATCGTATCCTCCTCCTCTTCCAGACCATGGGTAAGCAAAGCCCGCACCCGATGCAGCAAACGCCGAGCCGAGAAGGGTGCCACCAGGATGCCATCGTCCCGACGATCCCAAAGAGGAGCGGATTCGCGATCTACAATCAGGAGGATCGGGATCCTCATCCGATGCTGGAGCTGCTGGTAGAGCTCCATCCCTCGAGAGGCGTTCAGGCGATCCATGATCACCATCGCGGGCACCTGCCCTTTTACTCCTCCCTGGGATCTTCGCGCCCGAAGGGCAGAGAACGCCGAGTCCACCGTCACGGCTTCCACACGGAAGCCATGGCGTCTTAGGATCTGAAGCAGATGAATATCCGGCGAAGGTCCGTCGAAAACCACCCAGAGAGAAGCATGCTCTTGATCGGATGTTCGAGCCATCCGGAAATTTCCCTCAAATCAGGGATGGGCACAGGGTTGCGCCGTGAATGCCCCCGCAGCCCGCTGAGGATCGAGCGGGATGCGGCGGGCACCTCCCCCAGCGGGCATCTTTGCGAAGACTCCATCCGTTGTCCCTTTTATCGCTCAAAGCTCAGCTTTGAGAAAACAGATCCCTCTCTATCGGCTCCCCCAGGCGGAAGGGAGGGATCGCCCGATGGAAGGTCTCCACGCCCCACAGGATGCGCCGGGCAAACGCCGGAAGGGGCAGCTGACGCATCCAGCCACCCCCCTGGCTCCGATGGCAGGCCGCCGCTCGTTCCTTCCGATCCAGCACCGACCGCACATCGATCCGGGTGGTCACCGGAAGCGCGGCCCGGATCGCCGCTTCCAGATCGATATCCCGATTGCGCCCGAGGCGGCGGAGATCCACCCCCAGGATCCGCAGAACAACCAGAAACGGCCGGAGCTGCCCGATGGGGAGCGTGGTGTAATATAGGCGCGCAGGACGATGGGGTTGGAGGCCTTGAGCCCGGTGTTCTGGGAACACTTCTGGATCGCCCGCGCGCTCGAAAGCCTCCCGCACGGCTCGATGCATATAGATGTGATCCGGGTGCCCGTATCCCCCATAAGGATCGAAGGTCAGCACCACATCGGGTCGAAGCTCCCGGATCAGCGCCACCAGGCGGCGGACAACTTCCTCAAAGGGAGCGCGGATGAAGGCCGCCGGATGATCCTGATCGGGGGAGCCGGGCATCCCCGAGTCCCGATACCCCAGGAGATGGAGGCCATGAAGGCCCAGCGCCTCCACGGCGCAACGCAGCTCCATCTCCCGTATGGTCCCCAGATCCGCTGTCGATTCCATCCCCGGCGCCAGGGAGCCGGCCTCCCCCCGTGTCGCGCAGATCAGGTGAACCGTGTAGCCCCGCGACACATACAGCGCCAAGGTGCCCCCTGGACCGAAGGCTTCATCATCGGGATGAGCGAAAGCCGCCAGCAGCGTTCCCCGGGTCATTGCGGCCATGACACGCGCTGCAGAATACGCTGCAGAACAGGAAAACTCTCCTGGATCTCCGCCAAACTGGGCATCTCGAGGATCAGCATAGGGCGATTCAGGCAGCGGACCAGCCGGCTGAGGACCGGTTCCATTGGGATCGCTCCGTGGGTGAGAGGAAGATGTCGATCCTGAACCCCAGTTGTGTTATGAAGATGCGCATAGATCAACACGGGCTCCAGCACGTTGATCCACGCTTGCAGCGGAACGCGGGAATATAAATAGGCGTGGCCGATATCCAGACACGCCCCGACGTAAAAGTGGTTCACCTTCTGGATGACCTCGACCTGAAGGAAAGGGTCGGGCTCCCACATGTTCTCCAGCGCGATCCGGATGCCCATCTCCTGGGCCTCCAAGGCCAGCGCGGCCCAGAAGCCTACCTGCCGTTCCAGCCATCGCGGGCGATAGGAGGATTCATCCACCAGCGGATTGTAATTCAGGTGAAAGTTCACCAACCATGCCCCCAGCTCGGCAGCGATCTCCAGTGACTGGCGATAGCGATCCATCGCCACCGCCGCGATTCGCGGATCCACGCTTCCGCTGAACAGATCCACAAAGGGGCCGTGCAGAGAGATGGGACCGGAAAACCCGGCCAGGGCCTGGCGATAGCGATGAAGCAACTCCCGCCATTCACCATCCAGGATCTCTGGCTGGGCGAATTCCTGAAGCTCCAGACCCAGACTGTGCACCTCTGCGAAATCGCGGAGGGCAGGCAGATCCTCCAGCTTGCCGCAACTGATCCCAATCATAAGCCCTGACCGGATCCACCTGGGGGGACCAGAGGGATGCCCCAACTTGTTACCGGACCTCTCTTCGAAGGGCAGAAGGAATGCCACCTTTCGTTCCCCAACAGAAGCCATATCTCCCGGATGCATCGTAAGGGGACGCCTGGCATCCCCTCCATCGCCCGGTCCTGGCTATTTTTAGTTTGTGAACATCCCTGAAGCATCCAGGAGACTTGAGGGCCGTGGAGGCCCTGCCAGGATCCATCCCGTCTTCCTACCCCTATTGAGGCGTGGCACCCCTGCACAAATTTCATTCTACTACGGGATATACGGGAAGACCGGATGGCCTCTCCATGGGATCTGGAGGGTCCTACGGAGGGGACGGTTTCGTAATTATACTATTCTACAAAGCGGCGCTGGTAAAACAGGAGATGGGTGCTTCCATAATCCCGGCGGTCTGCCCAACCCAGATGGTGAAGCGAAACTTCCGCGAATTCCCGGGGGTGGATCTGAACCACGATGATCCCTGAGGCGGTCAGCCAACCCGGTCGGGCATCCAGGAGCTCGAGCGTGCGACGCCACCATCCCCGATACTGGGGCGGGGCCACATAGATGAAATCAAAGGGCTCAATGGGCCCGGAGTGCAGGAAATCGAAGACATCCGCCCGAACCACCCGGGCCCGATCGACGAAGCCGGTCTGCCGCAGGTTCTCCCGAAGCACACGGATCGCCCGCGGGTCTTTCTCCACAAACACCGCCTCCGTCGCCCCCCGGCTCAGCGCTTCAATGCCCACGCTGCCGGTGCCTGCGAAAAGATCCAGCACGCGGGCCCCCACGATAGAAGGCCCCAGGATGTCGAAAAGGGCTGTCTTCACCCGATCCGTGATCGGACGGGTGCTCGAGCCCGGCAGACTCTTCAACCGGCGCCCCTTTGCGGAACCCGCGATCACCCGCATCAATGTCCCCAATCCCGCAGATATCGGAAATCAATCCCTACCGTTCGTGAAGTCAGCTTGGCGATGAGCGGCGTCCGCCGCTTGAACTGCGTGTCGCGGACCATGCGCCACAGGCGGCGGACGGTTTCTCCATCGAAGCCCAGGGCGATGACCTGATCCAGAGTCATCCGTTCCTCCACCAGCAGGTAGAGGATACGATCCGCTTCATCGTAGGTCACCCCCAGCTCCCCCTCGTCCGTCTGGCCCAACCACAGATCCGCCGTGGGCGGTTTGCGGATGATCTCCTCCGGCACTCCGACGGCACGAGCTAGCTGGCGGACCTGGTTCTTGTATAGATCGCCGAGAGGGGCCAGGGCGTAAGCCCCATCTCCGTAGAGCGTGAAATAGCCCAGCAGGATCTCCGTCTTGTTGCTGGTGCCCACCACCATCCCGCCCCAGGCCGCGGAGAGATCATACAGGACGATCATCCGCATGCGGGCCATGACATTGCCCCGACGCCGGGCATCCATGTCCGGGAACCGCTCGAAGAGCGGCTCCACCATCGGCGTGATTTCCACCGTCTCGGAGGGCACCCCCAGCTGCTCGATGACCAGATGGGCATGGAGCAGGCTATCCGGAGAGGAAGTGCGATAGGGCATGCGCACCGCCAGGACGTTTTCGGGGCCCAGGGCCTCCGCCGCCAGAAAGCATGTGAGCGAAGAATCAACTCCGCCTGAGAGGCCGATCACCGCCCGCCTCATCCCGAATTTGCTGATCTCATCCCGGATGAAACGAACCAGCACGCCCCGCACCAGATCCGGATCGATCCGCATTCGAGCATCCACCCATTCCCGGATCCGCTGCGGATCCATCATCCCATCCCGTTCGATGATCCTCCAGGCCCTCATGCGCGCTCACTCTCCTATGATTTGAATAACGATCTCCCGTCGGCGGGGACGGATATCAAAATCGATCAGCACGATCTGCTGCCAGGTTCCAAGCAGAAGGCGATGATCCTGAAAGGGGATGGTGAGGGAGGGACCGATCAGCGAAGCCCGGAGATGGGAATGCCCGTTTTGATCCCCCCATCGAAGGTTGTGACGATATTCTCGTGAGGCGGGGATCGCCTCCTCAAGCCAGCGCTGCAGATCCTCCACTGCTCCGGACTCGAACTCCATGGTGGTTAGCCCGGCGGTGGACCCCGGGACGAAGACGGTCACGATGCCTGCCTTCAGGCCGGAGCGCGTCACCGCCTCCGCTACCGGTTCCGTCAGATCCACCACATCGTTGTTCCCCCGGGTTCGCACGGTCAGGCGCTCGGTGACCACCATCCCTTCGGCCCTCCTCCGATCACGAAGCGCTTTCCCCTGGCCCCATCCGTTCCATGCGCCCCAGAAGCCGCAGGCTCTCCAGGTCCTCTAGGTCCGCCGGGCGATACCGCTGGAATAACTCATAGACGGCCCGGAACTGCTCGGAGGTCGCCGGGCCCAGCATGCGGGCGATGTCCGCCAGATCCTGGAGCCGCCCTGCTTCAAATTTCATGAGAATTAAATAAGGCATGGGCATGATAGGGAGCCCGGCATCGTCTCGATTCCCCTGAGCTGCCTCCAGGGCCTCCCCGGCCCAGGGATCATGCAGCTCCAGCACATCGAGGCGCACCCCTTCCGGGGAAACCCAGGAAGATCCCGGGATCGCCAGCTCCCCTCCATACTGGAAGCCTGCCTCCCGCAAACGCCGGCGAACCTCCGACCCATCCTTCGCATGGACAGCGATATCGAAATCCTGCGTCGCCCGCTCCGGCATGTAATAACGGGCCGCCAGCGCACCCACTACCGCCCATGGGATCGGATCGAGGATCGATCGCAGATCGGGAAGACCGGACAAGGGCGACCTCCGGGCGAGGAACTCCCACCGGCTTCCAGCGCCTGGCCGGGCGCGCCGGAGCGCCATCTGGATCAGCGCCTTCCGCATCCAGACCCGAGGATCCATTCATCTCCTTATGGAATCTGAACCTGCATATTCAGGGGCACCATCTCGAACCAAGTGTTGCCCGGCTTCAGCGGGATCGGCTGGCCCTGCGCATCGACGAAGCGAAGCATATCTTCCCGCCGAAAGCGCTGCCACTGCCCCTCATACATTTGACCATCCCGAAAGATTCGAACCGGCCCGCTGCCCCAGATTTGAATCTCAATGGAATAGTTCCCCAGCCGATCCTCCAGGATGTCCGTGGTCTGGTGGTGGGCATAAACCACCACCACATTGAGGGCGGAGAGCTGACGTCCGGTGAGCGCATCCATATGAGGATGGCCTGCTGTCCAACGCAGCCATCGTCCGGAACCCCGATCGTATCGCCAGGTGACTGGCTCCACCCGATAAGGGATGATAAACGTGGAAACCGGTTGACCACCGACGGGAGGCTGTTCGGAAAAGCGCATCCCCCGCAGATCCTGCGGGGCGTTGATCCCCCGGCGGGTCGCTTCCTCCCAGAGCCGCCAGGTGCTGGTGAAGAGGGTATGCTCCACCGCAACTCCCTCCCGGTGTATGCGCCAGAAGATCGGCGCGCCCACGCCGAAGTCCGGGCTCAGCGCTCGTTCCAGAAAGTCCGAAGCGCGGATCCGCGCGTTGACCCCCGCGCTGGCGCCGGAATAGGCCAGAATCGCCTTGAACATCACCGGGAGCTCCAGATCGATCAGCCGGGCGCTGCGGACGGGGCCCACCGGCTCCGCATCCTGGCTCAGATAGATGGCGGTGAAACGGGTGACCCCGCCCTCCGCGTAATGCTCGAAGACCAGATCCGCCCGATCCACCCCCGATTGCGGACGGACCACCGGGGGATAATTCGAGATCTTGATCGCGAGGGGCCGCCGCTTCAGCACAGCCGGGTCCGACACCCGCAGGCCGGTTAACGGATTCACATCCGGGGGGAATGCATCGATGGAACCCACAGAGGGCGCAGTGGGCGTCGGCGCAGGAGACGGGGTGGGCGTGACGTTCCTCTCGTTCACCGCAAGAGGTGGCGGCATGGTCGGCGTGGGAGGCTGGGGTCCCGCCGGGGTCGCCCGAGAGGCGCAGGCCGTCACCAGCCAGAGCGCGATCCATAGCACTCGAAGCACCCTCTGGGCCATAGAAAATCGCTCCGCCGGGTAAGCTCCAGCGAAAGTATAGCATAACCTGAAGGTCGCTTCTTCCGAGGTCTTCCGGGTCCAGCCCCCAAATTTCCGGGAGAAGACCCACCGCGCAACCCCTGCCTGGGGTTGATTCTGGGGGCTCACCCCCTGGTATGATCATCCGCAGGTGGATGACAGCCCGATTTCCCTCCCCGAAGCGGGCAGGGGGACCCCTCCCCCGGCCCCTCCCCGAAACGGGGAGGGGGATTTTGAGGCTCCCCCTTCCCTCGTAGGGAAGGGGGCCGGGGGGTTAGGTCTGAGGACCCCTCCCCCTCCCCGAAAGCTGAGCCCCCAAAAGCAGAGGGGGCCGACAGGAAACCCCTATGACCTGCCAGCCCCCTCCCCATCCCGGAGGATCCGGCTGTAGGTTGCTTTTCCTCAATCGCTCTCATTCGTCGAAGTCCCGGAAGCGCTCTCCGACTTTCCCTTATCCCCGGAGTTCCTGGATTTCCGGCTCTCCGTGATATACCAGCCATCGCCTTTGAAGATAATGCCTGCAGGGGAGAACACTCGACGGATGCCCGGATGGCCCTCCGGACAGGTTTCCAGGGGGGGATCTGTGAAGCGCTGTTGTTTCTCGAAGCGGATGCCGCAAACCGGGCATTCGTATTCATAGATGGGCATCGGCCATCACCTCCCCGCCGAATCCTGCTGGAATCGAACACGATCCCGCAGTGCGATGGTTTCTGAAGCCTTTCAGACCAGGCAGTGCCATCCGTCATGGATGAATACGATACGGATAAGGAACCGGGGCGGGCTTTCACCCGCCCCGGCGATCCTCCTTCCGACCTGCTCAGAACTCCTCGGACGGCGTCGGCGTGGTCTCCTTCTTCTTCTCCGGCACCTCGGTGACCAGGGCCTCGGTGGTGAGGATCATCGCCGCGACGCTGGCGGCGTTCTCCAGGGCGGTGCGGGTCACCTTGGCCGGGTCGATGATGCCCGCCTCCACCATATCCACATATTCACCCGTGAGCACGTTGTAGCCGATGTTCGGGTTGTTCTTCTCCTTCTGGAGGCGGCGCACCATCTCTACCACCACCGCGCCGTCCTCGCCCGCGTTCTCGGCGATCCGCCGGAGCGGCTCCTCGAGGGCGCGGCGGACGATGTTGATGCCCGTCTGGACGTCGCCCTCGGCCTTCAGGTTATCCAGGGCCTTAGCGGCGTTCAGCAGGGCCACGCCGCCGCCGGGAACGATACCCTCCTCCACCGCAGCGCGGGTCGCCGAGAGGGCGTCTTCCACCCGGTGCTTCTTCTCCTTGAGCTCGACCTCCGTGGCCGCGCCGACGCGGATGATGGCGACCCCGCCGGCCAGCTTGGCCAGCCGCTCCTGGAGCTTCTCCCGATCGTAATCGCTGGTGGTCTTCTCCATCTCGGCCTTGATCTGCTCGATGCGGCCCTTGATGGCCTTCGGGTCGCCCCGCCCGCCGATGATGGTGGTGTCATCCTTGGTCACCACCACCTTATCGGCACGGCCGAGATCGGAGATGCGAACGTTCTCCAGCTTGCGGCCCAGCTCCTCGCTGATCACCTGCCCGCCGGTGAGGATGGCGATATCCTGGAGCATCGCCTTGCGGCGCTCACCGAAGCCAGGGGCCTTGACCGCCACGGCGTTGAAGATGCCCCGCAGTTTGTTCAGCACCAGGGTCGCCAGGGCCTCGCCATCCACATCCTCGGCGATGACCAGCAGGGAACGGGTCTCGCCCTCCTGGAGCACGCGCTCCAGCACCGGGATGATGTCCGCAGCGGCGGAGATCTTCTTATCGTGGATCAGGATGTAGGGGTTCTCCAGCACCGCCTCCATGGTCTCGGGGTTGGTCACGAAATAGGGCGAGATGTAGCCCCGATCGAACTGCATCCCCTCCACATATTCGGTCTCAAAGGGCAGGCCGGTCTTGGACTCCTCCACCGTGATCACGCCGTCCTTGCCGACCTTGTCCATCACCTCGGCGATCAGGTTCCCGATCTCCGGATCCGCCGAGGAGATGGCCGCCACGTGGGCAATGTCATCCTTGCTCTGGACCGGCTTGGCCATCCGTTTGATCTCCTCGACCACGGCCTTGACGGCCATCTCAATGCCCTTCTTCAGGAGCATGGGATTGGCCCCCGCGGCCACGTTCTTCATGCCCTCCGTCACCATCACGTGGGCCAGGACCGTCGCCGTGGTCGTCCCGTCGCCGGCCACATCGTTGGTCTTGGTCGCCGCCTCCTTGAGGAGCTGCACCCCCATGTTCTCATAGGGGTCCGGCAGCTCGATCTCCTTGGCCACCGTCACCCCGTCATGGGTGATGGTCGGGGCCCCCCACTTCTTATCCAGCGCCACATTCCGCCCCTTGGGCCCCAGCGTGGTTCCCACGGCGTTGGCCAGGATATCGATGCCGCGCTTCAGGCGGCGGCGGGCCTCCTCACCGAAAACCAGCTGCTTGGGCGCCATTGCCGATCACCTCCTTCAGATGGATTTTTGAACTCATGCGGAATCGCAGGGAACCGTCAGGGGATCACTCCTCAATGATGGCCAGGATATCGCTCTCTTTGAGGATCAGCAGCTTGCGGGTGGTATCCACCTTGAACTCGGTGCCCGCATATTTGGCGAAGAGCACGCGGTCACCAACCTTCACCTCCATGGGGACTCGCTTGCCGTTCTCATCCACGCGCCCCGGGCCAACGGCGATCACGCGGCCCTCCTGTGGGCGCTCCTTCGCCGTCTCCGGGAGGACGATGCCGCTGGGAGTGACTTCCTCCCGCTCAATCGGCTCCACCACCACCCGGTCCGCAAGAGGTCGAAGCTTGATCTCCGCCATCGTTCCACCCTCCGAGGAAATCTTTCAGGCTTTCAGGATCGAGCTTTAATCGAAAAGGGGGTCTACTTAACTTTGACCTTGATCGTCCGCGCCTTCACCGCCTCCGCCTTGGGCAGCCGCAGCGTCAGGACCCCGTGTTCATATTCCGCGGTCGCCCGGTCGGCCACCACCTCTACCGGAAGCACGAACGAGCGGGTGAAGGCGCCGAGACGTCGCTCCTGGCGGATCCATGAGCCCTCCCGCGCCTCCTGCTCCTCGCGGACTTCCCCGCGCAACGTCACGGTGTTCCCGCTCACGGTCACCTCGATGTCCTCCGGGCGGATTCCGGGAACCGCCGCCTTCACCACCACCTCGTCCTTGGTTTCATAAATATCCACAGCGGGCCAATCTACTGTCCCGGCGAAGAACAGGGAGGGACGGGAGAAGGCTTCATCGAGGATGCGATCGACAGCTCGTCGCAGCGAGAAGATCTCCTGAAAGGGATCCCAGCGACGGATTTCACCGGCCATGGCGGACCTCCTTTTCCCGATCCTCATGTCCGGGCCGTAGTTCGGGCTGCTTCGGAACGGCACCTTTCATCATATCCCGATCGCATTAGAGCCCCGCAAGAGCTCCATAAGAGTTTCGTAAGAAGCCTCTTCATGCCGCCCGGCGCGCCGCCGCCTTCACCCGGAGGTTATTCACCACATTGCGAACCCCCCGGATCGATCGGGCGATCTCCTCGGCGCGCTGTCGGGCCGCCTCATCGGGCACCCATCCGGCGAGGGTGACATCCCCCTGAACGCTGGTAACCAGCACACGAGCCCGTGGCGGGCTGAGATCCGGATCCTCCGCCAGACGCAGACCCAGCTCCGCTTCAATCTCCGGATCCGAGATCAGATCGTTCTGCACCTCCCGCACACCCGGGATCGACCGGGCGAGGGTTTCCGCCATCCGCTTCATCGCCGTGGAAGGCACCACCCCATCCAGGATCACCCGCCCATCCCGGGCCTCTATTCGAATCAGGTGGAAATTGACCCGGAGGGGGTCATAGCGATAGAGCCGCTCCTCCACCTTCGCGCGCAGGGTCGCGTCGTCCATGACATCCATAGGCGCCGCTCCATGGAGGATAAGGCGGAAACGATAACCCGCGGTCAGTCTCGAGATCGCCGCATGCCCATGGCGAGGAAGGCGTAGTAGGCCAGGGTGGAGAGGGCCTGGGCCAGGGCGGCCACGTAGGTCAG
>ENA-ORXB01000416-ORXB01000416.1-sediment-metagenome-genome-assembly--contig:-NODE-416-length-86921-cov-26.039151_pt1 | contig 86921 bp, 67 predicted proteins | sample MGYA00237863_ERZ511475 | MGnify/ENA primary metagenome ERZ511475 (study PRJEB26305, sample SAMN06343858) | sediment metagenome | isolation source: hot spring sediment | place: Canada: British Columbia...
ACCTGATATTCTGCGCATACCGATTCTTGAATATGGAGTGCTGGGCATTTTAGTCTTGCTGTCGCTACTCATGCGGGCAGTGCGTCGGTCCGAAGAGCAGTGGCGTGCCAACAAGACATAATAACCAGATAACGAGGAAAGGTGAGGTGATAGGCGTAATATCAAATCTGATATAACAAAAGGTGAACCGTGATCCAGGATGTATCCTTTCACCACCCCTCGTTTGCCGCATCCTGCGAGATGACTATCACCAGGTGCGGATGGCACCATTGTTGACGGTATCGCCGCGTGCATCCACTCACCTTGTGTCTATCCGGGTCTGCCGGTAATCTCCACGGATCGGCGCGGATGGGATGTATCATCATGGTTCTCCACATATCCGGTGCCGGGTAGTGATGTACCTGACTGTGCAAGATGTGATATAACGCCTTTAGCCATTCCCCCTCTGCATTTCCCACAATGTCGCGTGGTATCAGGGTGTAGAGCATCAGCTTCGCCCTTTATCGGGTGTGTTTATGCCGATGATGGTCGGTAGGGCGCACGGCCGTGCGCCCCTCCTGCTGTGGTTTCAGGGGTGGACAGAGTAGATAAGAGTGTGTGGACTTCCTGATGCGATAGACGTTGTGTTGACTCAAATTTTCTGTCCGCTCCTGACATCGATTGATCTGCGAGAAAAGCAGGCGGACGTGATGCAGAGCACGTCCGTTGCTACTTCCCCGCTCCTTGCTCCTGGTGGGAGAAGAGCAAGGGTGGAGGGTGAGGTGAGGGCGTGGGGGGTTGAGGACGCTCTAAATATCCTCACCACCACCCCTATCACTTTGCATTACCCATAACTCGGATACTGCATCGCCCGCGTGTGGGAGAGCGCTGGCGAGTCGGCGGGTGCAGAGCCAGCGGGTTAAAACCAATTCGTGGAAGCCCCTCCGGGGCTGGCCTGCCGGCGGGGAGCAGGTGCCAGGCACACGTATGGCTAGCCCCAGTGGGGCTGCCACGTCGTGAGAGAGGGTGTCAGCCCACACGACCGCAGGGCAGGGCTGGCTTGCCGGCGGGGAGCAGGACGCTGCGGAGCGCATGACCGCCTGGTGTGCGTGACGAACGATGCACCACCGTGTCCAGCACGATGTGCTATGCGGTGTCATACCGGCTCCTGGGTGACATGTAGGTAATGCATAGCTGTGCAGGAAAGGGGCGACTAGCAACCTCATTGGGTTGTCCTGATGCGGTAGAAGTTGTGTTAGCGCACGTATGCAGCCTGCCTCTGAACGTGTACGGTAGAGGGGAAACCAGAAGTCTGGGTCAGGGTGTCCCGATATGGCAGAAGTTACACTGTTCCATATGCTCTATTCTCCCTTAAAGGAGTAAAGTGAGCAGGCGGATTATCCTATTGCTCCAACCTTATTACTTTGTCATCCAGGAAACTTTTGCCCCACAATGACGTTATGGTAGTATAGATACAACATCGAACTATTGTGCATACGGTCAATCATGCATCGTTTTGCGCCCTGGCTGCTTATCTTGAGTTTCGTCGTTATCGCCCATCCGGTACACGCCCAGCCGACCGGTGGATGGAGCGTGGCTGCGTTTCTCGCCCGGCAGCCTGGCCCTTTGAAAGAACTTGAAATTGATGGGAAACCTGCGGCACAGATTATCGAAGAGCAGAGCATCTACTTCGGCGTCAGTCCATTCCTCACCCTGGCCCTGCTCGAAGCAACAGCGGGTCTGCTCAGTGATCCTGCTCCTCCACCAACAGCTTTGAGCCACCCCTTTGGCCTGCATGGCCCCACCGGTTTCGCCGAACAGATCACGTGGGCTAACCGGGAATTACGGGCCGGATTGGGGCCGTATCAGCAACCGCCAACCATTCGATTACAAGATGGCTTGACACTCACCATTTCACTTGATGAGCCGGCTGAGTGGATTGCCATGAAGCGGTTTCTGGCTCAGGGCCGTGATTCGGTGTCGTGGCTGGCAGCAGTGAAAGCAACCGCAGCGGCACTTCGCACCTATTTCGACGGTCAGCTCGCGCCACCGGCTGTGGTGACAACCGATGTTACCGGTTGGTTACGGGCACCATGGCCGATGGGGACGCGGGTCAACCATCTTGCCTACTTCGATCATCTTTACCCAATGGTCGATACCGGGGGCGATGGCAACAATGAAATGGTTGACTATCTTGGCCGGCGAAACGTGCAATACAATAGCCACGATGGTCATGATTACGTTTTCCCGGATGCACCGTTCTCCACTCCGATCCTTGCTGCTGCAAGCGGCACGGCGTATGCGTTTCGTGAGTCACGGGGTCTGGGAGTTGTTATTGTTCACCCCAACGGCTACGAGACTGTCTACTGGCATTTGAGTGCCTTTGCGCCTATCTTCAACGAGGGCAATGGGGTGCGCGTTGTAACCGGTCAGCAGATTGGTGTGAGCGGTGCCAGTGGAGTGAGCGGTACCCCGCATCTTCACTTTGAAGTCCGACGTTGGGAAGGGGGTATTCGCAAACAGGTTGATCCGTATGGCTGGTTCGGCCCCGGCCCCGATCCCTGTCCGACCTACGCCGGTTGTGCAGCCAGTACCTGGCTCTGGCATCCTGATCTGATCGGTACCTACGACTTCACACCACCTGATTACACACCACCGGTGTCTGACACCACGCCACCGATTGGCACTATGCGTGTCGCACCGCCCGACCATCTGCTTTTCGCAGTCACGTTTGACGGTCATTCACTCCAGAGTGTTGGGCAAGGGTTGCCACACATCAAAGGCACACCGCGATTTGCCAATGGTCGCTTTGGGCAGTCAGTGAGCGTTAACGATGTCGCAATCGCATTTCCGACAACCGGCAATCTCAATCTCGACCAGGGGACGATTAGTTTATGGGTCGAGATACCGGCCACGTTCCCCGGCAATAGCCTCAACCGCCACTATCTGTTTGCGACGAGTGCCGAACCGGAAGGGGCGCCTGTCTATACCGGAACCCTGGCCCTGCGCCGGGATCGGCTTGGGGCCGATGGTCGTGCGCAGTGGACGTTCTGGACGGTGGGGGACGCCACCAGCGGCGAAGACCTGCTGAGCGTACCGGATACGTTGAGTGCCGGCTGGCACCACTTCGCAGTGATCTGGGATGCTGCGAATGGATACAAAGCCCTCTACATCGATGGTGTTTTGGTTGCCGAGCGAAACAACACTGTCTTACCGTACCTGCCCGGTGCGCTGCTGTATATTGGACGCTTTAGCGCTGGTAGTCCCGCTGCCGGCGTAGCAATTGACGACCTGGCGATCTTTGCCAATCCCTTATCCCCAGCCGAAATTGCTGCTCTTGCCACTGCACCAGCCCTGTCCCCCGATCCGGTCGTTGTCAATGAACCCACCATCCGCATTGACACCAATGCTATGGACGACAACGGCGGCATTGTTGCGGTCGCGCTAAGCATCAATGGCGAGCAGAGCAATCCGTTACCGTATTACGATAGCTACCGCTGGAGCTTACCGTCAATTGAAGGCGATCATGTGGTAGAGGTTTCCTACGTTGATCGAGCTGGAAATACGACTGTTGTATCACAGACAGTAACGCTCAATCTGCCACCACGCGTCGGCATACAGACTGAGTGGCTCGAAACGGACACAGTACGATTGCGCTTCGATTCCCACGATCAAGATACGCCCCTGGAGGTACAACTGAGTACCACCCCCGACTTCACCACGGCAGCCTGGCTACCGCTGGTACCGGAAATTCGCTGGCGATGGGATGCTGGCGAAACGCGCCAGCTCTTCGTCCGTGTGCGCGATGCAACAGGACTGGTTAGTGAGCCGATGGTTGTCCCCCTGTGGCATCAGGTCTTTGTGCCGTTGATGCAGCGGTGAGTATCTTGCTTGCCATATTGTCAATGATGGTTGCATCGTTTCAGTATGTACTGACATCGGAAAAACCTCGCTTTGATTTGAACACCGTGTAAAACATACACATCATCAATCCTTAATTCCAACATTATCTTGACTTAATGAAAAATTTTTATATTAGCAGATGCATGTATCAGCCTTTCATGAGTATCGGGGACGATAGCCATGTATCTGCGTAAGTTGACCGTGTTCGTCATTGTGATGCTGTGTTTCTGTGTGCCGCTACCACTATTAAGCCTGGCGACATCGCTACCACTATCAAGCCTGCCAGCACCGCTTCATCCAACCTTTACCCTGATTGCCACATATTCAACCGGCCTTGGTGCATCCTCTGCTGAAACCGTTGCTATCAGTGGTAATCGAATGTATGTAACCAATAGTGCTAATAACTCTCTCGATATTGTCGATCTCAGTGATACCAACAATCTGACTCGTACAAATCGCATTGATCTCTCAACCTACGGTGCAGGTCCAAATAGTGTTGCAGTACGGGGCAATCTGGTTGCTGTAGCAGTTGAAGCTAATCCCAAAACCAACCCTGGATCGGTCGTCTTTTTCGATGACCAGGGTCAATTTATTAATCAGCTTCAGGTAGGTGCTTTGCCCGATATGCTGACGTTCACTCCTGACGGTTCACGCCTGCTGGTTGCGAACGAAGGTGAACCAAGTAACGACTACACAATTGATCCGTATGGAACGATCAGTGTTATTCCGGTTAGTGGCAATATTGCAACGCTAACCAATACGAATGTTATTAGTATTGGCTTCGCCGATTTCGAGATCGGTGGTTCAAGGCGTAGTCAGTTTGATCCCAATACGCGCATCTTTGGTCCAACCGCAGGCGATCCGGATGCTGTGCAAAAGAATCTGGAGCCGGAGTATATCACGGTAACTGCTGACAGCCAGGTGGCCTATGTTACACTTCAGGAGAATAACGCGATTGCAAAGATTAATCTCCAAACCTTAAGTGTTGAGTGGGTTCGTTCCCTCGGTCTAAAGGATCATAATCTGGCAGGCAATGGATTGGATGCCAGTGATAGGGATAGTGGCATCAACATCGCTAACTGGCCGATCTACGGTATGTACCAACCCGACGCAATTTCCACCTACACAGTGGGTAGTCAGGTGTATCTGGTTACCGCCAATGAGGGTGATGCACGCGATTACGATGCTTTCAGCGAAGAGGTGCGAGTAGGGAGTAATGCGTATCAACTCGACCCTGCCGATTTCCCAAATGCAACCGCGCTGAAGGCGAATACTGCGCTAGGGCGTCTGACCGTAAGTAATGCGAGCGGTGATCTCGATAATGATGGCAAGTTTGACCAGATTCATGTCTTTGGCACTCGTTCCTTCTCAATCTGGGATGGAGAAGGCGGATTAGTCTTCGATAGCGGCGACCAGATTGAGCAGATCGTAGCAGTAACATATCCTGAATTTTTCAATAGTGACAACGATGCGGATACCTCCGATAGCCGGAGCGATAACAAAGGCCCAGAACCAGAAGGTTTAACGCTCGGAGTTCTCGGTGGTCGTACCTATGCATTTGTGGGACTGGAACGACAAGGCGGCGTGATGATTTTCGACGTGAGCACTCCTGCCAGTCCGACCTTCGTCCAGTATCTCAATAATCGCACATTCGGCGGTACAACGGTCGGGCCAGATAGCGGACCGGAAATCGTTCTCTTCGTGCCAGCCAACCAGAGTCCAACCGGACGGGCGTTGATTGTCGTGTCCAATGAAATCACCGGGACGGTCAGCATATACGAGGCAAGCTGGCGAATCTTTATGCCAATCATTCAGAATTCGTAAGTAAACACTGTATCAAATCTTGACTGACCCTGTGCATTATTCAGGTTGTCAGACCAGTGTTGAAGCGCTGCCAGGCGTGTCACCAGCGACTCGCTGATGGGTTGTTGCAAACGCACTGACAGGTTTGGTGCAGTCATGCTCAGGTGTAGCACCAGGTGATAAGTAGCGAGCGTGTCGTATGTGCGCTGCGTCCAGCGGTGATCTGCGACGCGCTCCTACCCCAACCCGCCGTCACCAGTGCTATGCATTACCCACAACTGGTGTCAACCACGTGCGCATCAGCCGGTATGATCGCCATAGGTGCTGTTGTGGGCGACTGGGCCGGTGACAGTGCGCAGCTCCAGCCGTGCTATCATGTGCTGGATGGATTGCCGTAGCCGCTCGTCATGCGCGTGTCGCGCAGTTTGGAGTGCGGCAGCCATGCTGCCGCGCCAGCCGTGCTCACGATCCGGCGCGTGGCATACCGTTGACCCTGCGGGTTGCAAAGATATTGTAGGTGCTCGTCACGATCATTGTGTCGGTCAGGAATGCGCGTAGACGTTTTGTTGCAATAGGTTCTCGCCTGCGTCCCAGCAGCCACAGCCACCCATGCCGGCGATAGAGAGATTCCTCCACGCAGGCTGGAAGCCCGCGCCACGGGGAGCGCGTGCAGTCTGGCCTAATGCAGCGTGACATGTGGGTAATGCATAGCATTGAAGGAATGAGGGGGAGTGTGCTTCCCATCCTTTGCCGGGCGCTGGGAGCGCGCGCCGGAGGCGCGCATGGTGCCGGTACCAGTGCTGAAGGGAGGAGCCAGGCGCAAGCTCCCGCCCCTGGCGGTATGCACGGACGGCCAGGACAGATGATCGAACCCAACGTCTACCCTATCAGGAAGCCCTCGATCAAACGTCTGCCCTCCCCTCTCCCACCCCCAGGGGCTATGCATTACCCATACCTGGTGTCAACCACGTGCGTATCAGCGGGGATGATCGCTATGGGTGCTGTTGTGAGCAACTGGCCCGGTGGCAGCGCGCTGCTCCAGCCGTGCCGGCACGTGCTGGATGGATTGCCGTAGCCGCTCGTCATGCGCGTGTCGCGCAGTGTGGCGTGCGGCATCCATGCTGCCGCACCAGCCGTACTTACGATCCGGTGCGTGGCATACCGTTCTCCATCCTGGTCACGGAGATACTGGATGTACTCGTGACGATCCGGGAAGCGTTTGCAACATAGCCAAACGCATCAGGATACTGTGGAGTGTGTGACCACATGGTGTGCTTGCCGCACAATGTGCCATGGGGTTTCATACCGGCTGCCGGGTGACATGAAGGTAATGCGTAGGGCAGGATCATGCTCCAATGGCATCCCCCCAGCAGGGGTAGATTGGGAGGGGGGCGTAATCCTGAGAACGTCCATTTCCCACTCCCTACTGGCAGCGCGTTGGATTTTGAGCCTGGGTAAAGACGCGCTCGAACTCACCGAGATAGGCTGCGGCCAGCACCGGGTCTTCAATGATGAGCAGGTTTTCGTCGTTGGTGCGCTCGGCGCGGCTGGTGAAGTTATACGAACCGGTGATCACAATCCGTTCATCAACCACGATCACCTTGTGGTGCATGGTATAGCAATTCCCATCGGCTAGAACTTCTACGCCTGCTTCGCGCAACGGCCCAAACTCGGAACCAATCCCTTCAGCGTTGCGCTGCTCGAACACCCCCCGTACCGGAATACCGGCCTGCTGCCGATTAACCATCGCCCCGGCAATCTCGTCACTGGTAAACGAAAAGGCCATAAACACGACCGACCGGCGGGCATTGGTGATGACCTCAACAATCCGTGCGGCTGGCCGTTCGCGTGGCGTAAAGTAATTTTCGATAGTTGCCTGACCGGTGGTGATGCGGGTGTGAGGGGTTGTTGCCTGTTTGCTGTTGCCGAACCGACCGGCGGCCATTTCCGCAAACTCGACGCGATAATTTTCGACGATGGCCGGAATGGTAATCCGCAACAGGTTGTTGTTGTTGCGGTAGGTGTCGTTGATCGTCACATTCCACGATCCCGTCCAGACGATCCGGTTGTCAATGATAACGAATTTGCTGTGGAGAAACGCCGTTGTCTCTTCCCAGCTTATTGGAATACCACCTTCTTCAATAATCCCGGCGAATTTGGCATCTACCGGGTCCTCCAGGCTTTCACGGTCAAGCGCCAGCCGCACCTGTACCCCGCGCTGGTGGGCAGCAACCAGCGCTTCCGCCAGTGGTTGCAGGGTGTATTCAAATGTCGCCAGATCGATACTCTGGCGAGCATTGGCAATATCGGTCAGCATATCGCGCAGAAACGGTGGCGTGACCCGGTCGCGTGGCACATCGGGATAGACCAGTGATGGGGTTGTGAAATAGACGGCGATGTCGCCACTGACATCAGGTTTAGGTTGGGTTTCAATCCCGAACAGCGCCGGATCGAGACCGAAGCGGCGTAGATCAATAATCCCGGCGTTAATCAGATAACCGAGGGCCAGGATGAGAAACAGCAATATGATCTGCGTGCGGTTGGGGCGATACGGTCGTGACGAAGAGGGCTTGCGCGCCATAGATTCCCCAGTCTAGCGACGGCCCAGATGGGCCAGCAGGCTGAATGGTACCGCATGCAGCCACCGCTTCGGATACGCCGGTACCGGCGGGGAAGGGGGTGAACTGATAGTGTCAGGGGGAGCAGGAACCGGATCACGATCAGTCGCGCTTCCCAGCACAACATCCGCTGCCGGATCAACACGCTGATCCGGGGCGGTTTCGCTTGTCTCTGGTAGTGTCGGCAGCAGAGTTGTAAGCGCCCGTTCCGCCGTCGCCACCGTGCCATCTGCCCGCGCAGCGGCCCGCACCGCCTGTCGCAGCGCCTGCGCAATCGTCTCGGCAGTAGCCTCATCAGCCGTCGTCACCGTCAATGCAACAGCACGGGTTGTTGCCCAGCGCAGCAACTGTGTCGCCTGATCATCGGATAAGCCGGCGGTCAGACGCTCGTCTTCTTGCAGCGCTTCAACGACCAGTTGTTGCAGCGGTGTGAGATTGCGGCTCATCGGCTCAACCCAATCTTACAGCCGTGAACGTGGATCGAGTGCATCGCGCAGACCATCACCGACGAAATTAATGCTAAGCACCGTCAGAAAGATCAACATACCGGGGAAGAGGGCCAGCCAGGGGGCTGCCTGCAAATACTGGCTGCCGTCGGTCACCAGCCGGCCCCAGGTCGGTGTATCAGGTGGGAAACCGACACCCAGGAACGACAGGGTTGACTCGGTGATAATCGCACTCCCCACTTCCAGCGTTGCAGCGACGATAATCGGACCGATGGCGTTGGGTAGAATGTGGCGAAACATAATTGCCGGACGGCTGATACCCAGCGCAATGGCGGCCTCAACAAACTCCTTCTCCTTAAGCGACAGGAAGGTGGCGCGCACAATCCGGGCCGTACTCATCCAGGCCAGACTCCCGATCACCGTGACCACAATCGTGAAGATACCGGCTTCCGGCGACCCCATGAGTTGAATGACCGGATCGCGGAACAGATAGACCACCAGCAACGTAAGGGGAATGGCCGGTAGCGAGAGAAACAGATCGGTAATCCGCATCAAAATCTGATCAACAACCCCTCCCAGGAAACCGGCGGTGGCACCAATGATGGTACCGAGCGAAATCGCAATTGCCATCGCGGTCAGACCGACCAGCAGAGAAACCCGGCCACCGTACAAAGTGCGTGCCAGCAAATCACGACCGAGATCATCGGTTCCGAAGGGATGAATGGCACTCGGCGCCGAGAGAATATTAAGAAAATCGAGATGGTCAATTGCCGTTTGCAGGTCAACCCGATCCTGCAAAAATGGTGAGCCAATTGCCTCTAGTTCTGCGGCCAGACGCGGTACATAGAAATATGGCCCAACAAATGAGAACAGGGCCAGTGTGAACAGTATAACGACCCCCAGCATTGCCATGCGATGCTTGCGAAAGCGCCGCCAGGCATCGCTAAGCAGCGAACGTGGTTTCGCCGCCATCCGCGTGGTCATCTGCTGGGCACGGGCACTGGCCGAAATCCCTATGGCGCCGTTCATTTCTATTTCAGACATACGCTAACCCCTTCCGGTTGCCTCTCGTTTACGAATAGCGTACTCGTGGATCGAGCACACCGTAGAGAATATCGGCAATCAAATTAAACACCACCGTCAAAATGGCAAAGATGAACGTCAACGCCATCACGACCGGGGTATCAGAATTATTGATCGACGTAATCAACAGCGCACCCAAACCATTCACCCGGAAGAGATTTTCGGTAATAATTGCGCCGGCGAAGATGGTGGGAATACCGAGGGCAATCAACGTGACCACGGGGATCAGGCTGTTCACTAAAACGTGGCGTAACACAACCATGCGGTCGCTCAACCCTTTGGCACGCGCTGTGCGCACATAATCGAGCGAGAGGTTATCAAGCATTGATGAGCGCATGAAGCGGGTGAGGGCAGCGGTCTGTTGCACAACCAGCACCAGCACCGGTAAGGTCATCTGGCGCACCTGTTGGGTGAAGGTCTCCCAGTCAACGACCTGCAATGTTGTGTTGTACACAATTGGAAACCATTTCAGATTAATTGCAAAGATCAGCATCAACACCAGACCGGTGAAGAACGAAGGCACTGAAAAACCAATAAATGCAAAAAAGGTAGCAACGTTATCAAAAATTGAGTACTGCTTTACGGCTGAAATAATGCCAATCGGGATTGCCAGCAACACTGCGATCAGGTACGCTGTTCCCACAACCGTTAATGTTTGCGGGAGGCGCTGCCAGATCAGATCAATGACCGGGCCACGGGTACCAAACGAGAAGCCCCAATCCCCCCGCATAAGCGAGGTCAACCAGCGCACATAGCGAATTGGCCAGGGTTGATCCAGGCCAAACTGAATCCGAATCAGTTCACGGGTCGATTCGGGAATGGCCGGATTGAGGGCGAACTGGGCCAGTGGATCACCAGGGGCAAGTGCAAGCACGGCAAAAATCACAAAACTGATAATCAGGAGCGTCGGAATAGCAATTAAAATACGCCGAATAATATACTGCAACATACGCCATTGCCCCTGTCGAATGTAGCACGGCTATAAATCCGTGTTATGCTTCACCCATATCCTGTGCCGGTTCACCGGCGTGATAATTTCGACATATTTCTCAAGTAATGATGTCCAGACTGCATCTTTGCAGAGTGCGAAAGATATGTTTCCGTACTAACCCGGCTTATAAACACTGGCGTGCGTGATAGAGCGGTCTATCTGTCGCCTCCATCTGCGCCCAACCTGCCGAAGCATTGGGGAAAGCCCACACTCGAACGTGCATTGTCAACATGTGCCGGCGATCGAGATGCGTTCAACATTGTACAGCATGTCGCAGATAGATGAACTCGCTATCGTGGAAGTGCGAGAGGCGGCAAGATCGCTCCTGCCACCCCTCGCGCAGGCACCGTTTACGGCACGCGCCGCCAGCTTGCGATATTCCAGAGGCTGCTATCGAAGGTATTGAAGGTCGGGCCTTCCAGATTCTTCAGCTTGGCGTTGGGCGTGCGGCGGTTAATCAGCGGAATAACCGCAACATCATTGACCAGCAGATCGTTCATCTGAATGGCCAGCTCTGCCCGGCGCTGCAAGTCGAGTTCACCCTTCAACTCCTCGAAGAGCGCATCGTATTCGGGGTTGCAGTAGCGGCCATCGTTGTTGCCGTTCCACTGGTTAGCCGAAGAGGCTACTTCGGCGCAGATCCAGCCCTGCAAATACTGCTGCGGGTCGGTCGACGATGGGCCGTTGGTGTACATTTGCAGGTCGGCGTAGAACTTGTTCAGTGTATCGGGGTTGCCCGGATCGCCACCAAAGAAGACGGCGGCGTCAATAGCCTTCACGTTAACCTGAATGCCGATTTCGGCCAGGTTCGACTTGATAATCGCCTGTTCGCCCTGGCGCAGCGTGTTAATGCTGGTCTGGAACGAGACGATCAGCCTGATCCCATTCTTCTCGCGTACTGAGCCATTCAGCACCCAACCCGCCTCTTCCAGAATCCGCTTCGCCTCTTCGACATTCCGTTCGCAGCTCGTGTTGGGCGAGTTGACGCTGGCCGGCACGACCAGGATATTGCAGGTCGGTTCACCGGTCGGTCCGTAAAGCTGCTCGGCAATAGCCTTGCGGTCAATCGCCAGCGCGATGGCACGGCGCACGGCGAGGTCGGTCAGGAAGGGGTGCGGCTGATCGGGTTCGCTGCGCTTGTCACCCAGGGCCGGGTCAGGGTTAGCGAAGTTGACCACAATCCGCTCGACACCGAACGAACCACCGGCGATAGCATCACAATTACCGGCAGCCAGAATTGGTTCGAGCACGGCCTTCGGAATCTGCAAGTTCCAGGCAAAGTCGACCTCAGCCGTTTCACAGACTGCCCGTGCTGCCGACGTGGCATCACCACCACCCTTAATCTCGACCTCATCGAAGAAGACATTGGCAGCATCACGGTAGAAGGGGTTCCGCTCGTAGATTACCGTGTCACCGGGGCGGAATTCCTTCAGCTTCCAGGCATTGGTGCCAATCGGTGCCAGATTAGCCGCCTGGCATTCAGCACTGGTGCTGGCCGCAGCACCGATACAGTTCTCGAACTGCTTCTTCTGCAAGATCATACCGAGCGGGCCAACGAACGAGATGTAGGGGTTGGCGTTCGGCTCTTTCCAGATGATCCGGAAGGTCGTGTCGTCAATCTTCTCGATGTTCGCAATTGGATCGAAGGCCGCCTTGGTCGTACAGGCCGTGGCTTCATCGGCGCAGTACTGCCAGGTGAAGATAATATCGTCAATCGTGAAGTCACTCCCGTCCGACCACTTCAGACCCGGCTTGATCTTCCAGGTCACGCTGCTACCATCAGCGGCAACCCCGCCATTCTCCAGCGTTGGGATTTCAGCGGCCAGGAACGGCACCAACTCGTCTTTCTCGTTGTAGCGGGCCAGCGGTTCGAGAATCACCGTTGCACCGTCGAAGTCCTTGGTACCGGTTGCCAGGTGCGGATTAAGCGTCGTAACTGCCTGCCAGTACAGGATCGTCAGCTTACCACCCTGCTGCGGCGCGGCGGTTGGGGCCTCGGTTGGGGCCGGTGCAGTTGTAGCTGCCGGTGCAGCAGTTGGCTGTGGGGCAGCAGTCGGCTGCGGGGTAGCAGTTGCCTGCGCTGCCGGTGCTGTGGTCGGTTGTGCCTGCGGTTGTTGCGTACCACACGCTGCCAGGACCATTGCCGCCACTGCTACGAGGGTCATCCATACCCAAAGTCGTTTGTGCGACACAGGAACCTCCTCACTCTAAAACGAACACCTGTATTTGATGAACAACGCTGGCCGCAGCCGTCACATTCCACAGGCACTGCCGTTGATCCGGCACTGCCGCTGAACATCTGTTGATCGACTGTCGGACTGGGCCAACGTCTCATCCACCGTTATGCACGCCCTCACGGCGCGTCGCCAACCCCGAACGCGGGTATAGCAAAAGAGCGGTTGATCAGACGGTGATCGTAACCGCTTTGCGCTGCCAGGCACAACTGTGTGTTGCGCAACTCCATCGCCCTTGATCGCCACTTTCACTGAGGTGCAGAGTGTCTTGAACAGTACCACAGGGTAGGCAAGTTGTCAAGAATGACCGGTGCATCTGTGACTAGATAACCTTTCAATATCCCTCTGTGCCACTGTAGTAATTATTCTGATGTGCTGCTGAACTACCGTATCATTATTAGAGGTTCCGCTCCACCACGTGCCGGATCGTAAGCACGGTTGGCGCGGCAGCATGGCTGCCGCACTCCAAACGAGGGCAATCCGGGCTGGAAGTGGTATCCTTGCCGGTGTGCGGGATGGGGTGCTGGTTAGGTGTGTCGGAGGTGGGGCATTGTCAAGCGCAGGTGATGAGACGCCCGATTTGATAAAGTATCCCTCTGTGCTCTCTGTGTCTCTGTGGTGATATATGGACAGGACGCGGATGGACGCGGGTTGGGCGGATGGGCGCGGATAGGTAGGCGTTGGTGAACTGCCCCTGACGGGACGGTTGGCGGCAGGCGCGGTAGAAGTGTGCCCTACCCCTCTGTGTCTCTGTGGTGACAGTCTCATATTCCCACGCGCCACTGAACTGTGCTATGATGTCACTATATCAGATTTCACAGCAGATGCAGTGTCGTTGAAACACCTATGCCACTTATCCTGCGCGCTTAACCTGCGATCAACAGACCTGTCAGGTGGCGGTTGCCGATTCCGGGCAGGTGCTGGCCGAGACCCCGTTGCAAGACATCCCCGATATGACGGCGATTGTCGGTGATCCACCAGGCAAACCCAATCGTCGCGTCGGTGATCCATACGCAGCCGGTGAGCGGTTGTTTGCGGCGTTGGGTGGTACCCGCCTCCTGCGTATGCTGGAGAGCGCCGCCGATGATCTGCTGCTGCTGGCGTGTGATGAGCGGGCAGACCGGATACCCTGGGAATACGCGGTGACTCCCGACCGACGGTTTCTGTTCTTTCAGTGTAGTATCCTGCGCCTCGAACCACTCCCGGCCCCACCGTTTGCGTCCGATCCGCCACGGCTGCTGGTTGTCTGCGCCGATCCGCTGCTGTACCCCGATGGCAGCATCCCTGCCTACCATCTCGATTTTGATCGCGAGATACGGGCGCTGAAGCAGGCGCTGGCGAAGAGTCAACGGGCGCTGGTAGCCCAACGCGTTCCGCCGACCCGGTATGCGTTGCGCGAGGCGCTGGCCGATGGCCCGGCTATTGTTCACATCTCCTGCCACGGTGCGTTGACAACGGTTGCCGATGGCGTTGACGTGGTACTTGCGTTTGAGGACGACTGTGGCAATCGCCAGGTCTTGTTGGGGCGCGACCTGATACGTTACGCACCGCGTGGTGGTCTGCGCCTGGTCGTGCTCAGCGCCTGTCAGAGCGCACCACTGGCACGGGCCTTTGTGCGCCAGGGGGTGCCGCTGGCCCTGGGTATGCAACACAATTTTCCCGATCCGTTGAGTGACGATCTGGTGGCTGCCTTCTACCGTTATCTCAGTGCCGGTCGTCAGCCGTCGGAGGCGCTGCGCCAGGCCCGGATCAGGCTGGCTGACGAACATCCGGCGGCTGCCGGGATGCTGGTAGGCTACACCTGTGACAATGGCTGGGCTGCGCTGAACCTGCCCCCAGGTCAGCCCACAATTCACCTCGATTGGTCGACGCCCGTCAGGCTGCCAGATCAGGTGACCGTGCCGACAACCGGTCTGTTAGGCCGGAACGCCGAGCTGGTCGCGCTGGCTACGGCGTTGCAGCAAGGGCGAGTGGCGACGATTGTCGGTGCCGGCGGTATGGGCAAAACTGCGCTGGCGGCTACCTTCATCCGCCGTTTTGGGTGGCGCTTCGGACGGGTTGCCGGTGTGAGCTTCGCCAATGCGCCGATTGACGAAGGGCGGGTCTGTCGCGAGCTGATCGAGCGGCTGGTCGGCCCGCAGGCATTGCAGACGATCATATCCGCCGGTGACCAGAGCACCGATCTGACGGAGCGTTTGCGCCAGGAGCTGTGCGATCTGATTGAGCCGGACGACCTGCTGCTGTTTGACAACTACGAGAGCATTTTGCAACCAGATGCGGGGGCTGAGGCTGCGGCAGCGGCAGTGCAACGCCTGACCCATCTGTTGCTGAGTAGGGGATGTTATCTGCTCTTCACCAGTCGGGCGCACCCAACCGGTCTGCCCGATGAGCGGCTGGTGCCTGAGCGGGACGGTATCGTTGGTCTGAACCAAGAGGCCGCGGTTGAGCTGTTTATGCGCATGTCGAGCCGGGCCTGCAATGGGCAACCGGTCGAGACTCACAGGCAGATTGCCCGCCAGGTGGCAACGTACACCGAGGGCTACCCGCTGGCGATACAGCTTCTGGCTGCGGCCTATGACGAGTACGAGGGTGAACCGCACCACTTCCTTGAGCGCTGGTCAGAATATCTGGCCCAGGCGCACCGTCAGGGACTCGATCCACGCCACGCCCGGCTGGCAAGTGCGCTGGAGGTGAGTCTGGCACCGCTGGCCGCAACCGAGCGCCGGCACCTGGAGCAACTGAGCAGTCTGGAGATGCCCTTTTTTGCCGCTGCTGCGGTGTTTCTGTGGGGCTTACCAACCGATGACGATGGACAACCAACCGACGCTGCCCTTGCCGACGCCCGGCAGACCCTGGGCATGTTGGTGCGGCGAAGCCTGCTACGGGTAGCAGAGTATGTGACAGATGACACAGGTATACCGACCGATCAACCGGCCACGTACCGTTTCCAGCCCGTGATCCGGCAGGAGATACAACGCAGGAGTGAACATCCATCACCACCTGGTGGTCTCGTTGCCTACGGTGTCTGGCTGGCGAAGCTGGCGTATGGTCAACTGAACCGTTCACCGGCGCTGGTTGAGGTCGTCTGGCAGAGCCTGCCGCTGCTGAGCGCAGCGACCACTGCCCTGAGCGGTGATACCCGCGCCTGGCACATCTGGCGGGTCGCCACCGTTCGCCGGCACTTCGGCGATCTCACGACGGCGCGTACCGAACTGGAACAGGCCCTGGCAGATGTCGGTGACGGTACGGCTGTTCGCAGCAGATTGCTGCATGGATTAGCCGATATCTCTGTGGTGCAGGGGGAGCTGGAGCGGGCCAAGGCGCTGTACGAGGAGAGCCTGGCGATCACAGAGGCGCTGAAGGATGTGCAAGGCAAGAGCGCCACGCTGCACGCGTTGGCGTATATTTATCGGGTGCAGGGGGAGCTGGAGCGGGCCAAGGCGCTGTACGAGGAGAGCCTGGCTATTGACGAGGCGCTGAAGGATGTGCGCGGCAAGAGCGCCACGCTTACCGGTATTGCCGATATCTATCTACTGCGCCGGCAATGGTTGCAGGCGGAAGCCTGTCTACGTGAAGCGCTGCTGCTGGCCGAACGCCTGTCTGATCAGCAGCAGATCGCGTTCTGCACGGTGAAGCTGGGCCAGGTGGCACAGGGACGGGGTGATCAGGCGACGGCCCTGGCGCGTTATCAGCAGGGGCTGGCAATCTTTGAACGGCTGCGTATGCCCCGTGAAATCCAGCAGGTACGGGCACTCATCGCCGCACTTGACCAGACCACGCCGTCACTTGCCGAGGCGATTGCGGCCTGGATCAATGATCCCGGCGATGATCAGACCCGCCTGCAACATCTGGTCGCGTTGCTCAATCGGATTGTCAACGAGGTGGTGCAGACGGTGCGGCAGGCTGATCGGCAGGCGGCTGAGCAGGTGGCAGAGACGCTGATTCCGCTGCGGCTGTCGCTGCTCCGGTGGCCGGCAGCGCAGGCGTTACCACCGTTCAACACGTTCTTCGGTTGTTTGCAGGCCCTGCTCCGGGGTGAGGAGCAGCAACTGACCCGCCTGCGTGCCGGGCTTGATGAGGGGCTGGCTGCAGCGTTGGCTGAGGTAGAGCGGTTGTGTAGGGCAGACGAGGCGGAGCTGCGCACTGCGGCACGGGATCAGCAGATTGCCGGGCTGCGCCAGCAGGTGATGGCTGCCATGCCCCTGGCGCTGGCCGACACCGACGAGCACCGTCGTGCGCAGTTCGTGCAGCAGCTCGAACAGGTAGCGGCGCAGGCGGCGGCAGATGAGCTGCCCGGATCGCCCTGGCTGGAACTGGCTGCCTTCCTGCGGGCATGTGCGACGCTGGTGCGCGATGGTACGGTGGTGACCGATGGTCTGAACGCGACCGATGCGGCGCTGATCGCGGCCTGGGCAGCCTATCGGGTAGCGGTGGCGTCCGGCGATCCGACAGCGCTGGCAGCGGTCTTGCCCCAGCTCCCACCAGAGGTACGCGAGCAGGTGCTGCACGTGTTGAACGCGCAGCTTGCCGCCCATGTGCAGAGTCTGCCACCTGAGCAGCAGGTGGCGCTGGTGGCCGAACAGACGGTGACTGCCACCCGGCAGGCGCTGAACACAGGTGATCCACAGGTGCGGATGACGCTGGCCGATCAGGTGCAGGCGGCTGCCGACCATTACGCCGACGGCGAAGCGCCCGACTCGTTGTATATGCAACTGGCTGATCTCCTGCGCTACTGTTGTGCCTGGTTACGCGGCGAGCCGTTACCGCCAGTACCTGAACGTTTCCGCCATCTGGTATCGGCACCTGAAGAAGGAGGATCACCGGTATGAAGCCATCCCTCGCCAAGCCCATACGATGCAGGCGGTGTCAGCAGTACTGGACGGTTGATCTGGCACGGTTGGGCAAGCCGGAGCAGGTTCTCTATCGCGGTCACGAGCGGCTGCGGCTGGAGGTCTTCCGCCTGGTGTGCCCGTTCTGCGGCAACGTTGAGATGCTGGAAGTGACCTTTGAGGAGGGGCGCGATGCCTGATGAGATTCGCGCTGTGCGCCAGCGGGCACCGACGGCTGAAGAAGAGGCGTTGCACCGCTGGTTTGAAGAGCAGGCGAAAGACCCACCCAGGCCGCTGGAAGAGGGGGCCAGGCAGATCATTGGGCTGGTCAGTGCCCTCTACAGTGTCATTTTCGGGATTCTGGCTCTGGCAGATACACCGTTGCCGGCGTATTTGACCTGGTTGCCGGTACGGGTATTGGGCGCGGTTGTGGTGCTCTCGTATATGGTTGCATTGCTGGCCGCCCTGCTGGTGGTTGTCCCCGGTGCCTACCGCTACGCGGCGGCCAGTCAGACGCAACGCGAACAGGCGTTTCGCCGCTTGATGCAGCGCAAGCTGATCGGGTTGCGGGTGGCGCTGGCGGCATTCGGGACGGGGAGTGTGGCTTTTGCCGGGTTGTTTCTGATCGTGTTGTGGGGCTAACAGGCAGATGACTATCGCGGTGACGCAATCAGCAGCCGACGCTCTTCGTGACTACCTCGCCGGTGCGGATCGTGCGCCGCATCCGCGAGTATCCGTGGTCATTATGTGCGGGACACGGATGGACGCGGATTGGGCGGATGGGCGCGGATCGGGCGTAGGCGTTGGTGAACTCCCCTGACAGGATGGTTGTGGGTAGGACGCGGATAAATGCGGGTTGGGCGGATGGGCGCGGATCGGGCGTGAGGGTTGGTGATACACCCCTGACTGTGCATAGCTGAACTACTGTATCAGACTCCCTGGTAGATACAGCTCCATACCTGTCATCGCAATGGCAGCAAACCCGACGATGTTTTTGGGCGATACTGGGTATCAGATAAGGTAATCCGCGAACATCCGCCACATCCGCGAGTATCCGTGGTCATTATGAACAGGACGCGGATGAACGCGGGTTGGGCGGATGGGCGCGGATCGGTCGTAGGCGTTGGTGAACTCCCCTGACAGTACGGTTGGATGTAGAGGCGGCGGGAGTGTGCGGAGCGGAGCGCGTGCTATGCCCGATACAGTACCCCTCTGCGCTCTCTGTGTCTCTGTGGTGATATGGATACCAGTTCAGGCGCTGTTGAATGGCAGGGCATGATTTTTATGACGCCTGATGTGATTCTACCCCAGCACCACCCGCGCAATGTGTGCGATTAACCAGCGACTGACTATGATCTCCTGATCGAGACGGTGCTGGTCGGTGCGGGGTAGGTTGAGGTGTTCGAGGAGGGTGTCGGTTGCGCTGTGGATGGCGAGGAAGGCGTGATCGGCACCACGTCGCTGGCGGTCGGTCAGGATGGCGGCGGTGAGGCCAACCCCAATCAATGGCCAGTCGCCGTCGCTGAGGGTTTGGGCGCGGTGGTAGGCCCAGGTGGCCATGGCTTGTGCAGTTGCGGCGCTGACCGCCGGTGCGTTGAGGTTGCCGGTGATGGTCGCCAGTGAGCGCGGTGAGTAGGCGTCGATGGCTTCCAGGACGGTACGCGATGAGCCGGCAATGGCGTGGAGCCAGGCTAACCCCAGGCTGCCGGCTCCGGCAAAGACGAGGACCAGGCGGGTTGGTGCGGCGTGAATGGCGCTGATCTGTTCGGCAATGTCGGGTGGGATCATGGCGTCGTGCTCCGTCTGAAGAGTTCTTGCCACGCTGCGCAGTCAATGGTCTCGCCTTCGGGTAGTCCGGCTGCGGCGCGAAAGGTGTGGACGGCGCGGGCTGTGGTTGGGCCGAAGAGACCATCTGCCGGGCCGGGATCGAAGCCGAGTATTGCCAGTCGGGCCTGGATGTCGGCCACCGCCGGATCGTAGCGACGTGCTGCGTCGGTTTGGGGGCTTAACGGGCTGAATGATGCGCAGTCGCGGGCTACCGGGTCGGCATCCGGTACCCAGGTGAAGGCAAAGCCGGTGGCAATGGTAGGTTGCGGTGGTAGGGTCGGATCGGTGGGTAGCCAGATGAGCGGATCGGTGGTGGCGAAGCGGATTAAGGCACCACGGGCCTGCGCATCCCAGAGGACGGCTATCGGTTCGGTGAGCGGTTCCGGGCGTAGTGGTGTGATCTGGCCGTTATCGCTTATGCGCGACATGAACGGGCGGAAAGGGTATTCCCACGAGTAGACAGTGGTCGGTACCATTTCGACGAAGGCGTAGACGAAGCCGTCGGCCAGGCGTTGCGGGGCACGCACCAGCGGAATGGTGGTTTCGTCGGCGGAGAGGAGGGCGGTTTCGCTGCCGTCGTCGGCGTTGATCAGGTAGAGGCCGAAGCGGATGTCGGGGCCGGGGCCGCCACCCGCCACCGCCAGGTCACGACCGTCAACGCTCCACAGCTCCTCTTCGCAGCAACTGAAGGCACGCACGATCTGGCCGTCCGGCCCGATAATGACCGCTTCGCCGCCGGGAATGCCGATTTCCGGTTGCATCACTGCGTAGAGTAGCAGCCGGTCACCGGTTGGCGACCACGCGACCGGGATGTAGCGCCAGGCCGGATTTTCCATGTCCGGCGTTTCTGGGACGGGGTCGTCGGCGATGACCAGCTCCGGTCGTCCGCCGGTGATCTGGCTGAGGTAGACGCCAGCCGGTGAGTCGGCGCGTCCGTTGATTAGCCCAGGCGCAGGGTTGGCGAGATGGTACACAATCCGCTGACCGTCGGGGGAGATGCGGGGGTTGGTGATTGCCTGTTCGCTGAAGATCACCCGTCGTCCGTTGCCGTCGAGGGCGACCAGGTCGTTGCCGGTCAGGTAGACCAGGGTGCCGTTGGCGGCAACGCTCATGTCGCGTACCGGTTGTGGCTCGTAGGTGATTTGGGTCAAACGCTGACCATCCGGCTCCAGGCGCATCACCTGATCGTTTTCGATCAGGTAGACCGGGGCCGGGATGGTGGCGGCGGCGATAACAGTGGGTGGCGCCGTCGGTGATGCGGTTGGTGTGGTGATCGGTTGCACAATTGGGGTAGCGGTTGCAACCTCTCCCGATGGCGTGGCCGTGGGGGGTGGTGTGGGCTGGGATGGGGCAGAGATGCAGGACGTGAGGAGGAATATGATTAACCACCCAAAATACCAGACGTTTTTCACAAGACGGCTCCTGTTGGTAGGCGAGAACATCCTGGTGTGGCCGGGTGTGCATCGGTCGAGGTGGCCCGGCAGTAGTGGTCATAATTGCCGACTTCGCGTATCATCATACCGTATGCAGGGCTGCTTGAACAGGGCTGGCCGGTCTCTGGCAGAGGAGGTTGCTTGAGTACGTCGTCGTTTCCGATTGAACAGGTGCTCGATACGCTGGAGCGTGAGCTGGCGGTGTATACGCCGCCGCTGATTGACCAGATGGGAGAGGTGAGTCAGACGCCGTTTCGGATTCTGATTGCGACGATCCTCAGTTTGCGGACGAAAGATACGTTGACGGCGGTGGTTGCGCCGCGGCTGTTTGCGGTGGCCGATACGCCGGCGGCGATGGTGGCGTTGGGGGCGGAACGGATTGCTGAGTTGATCTATCCGGTGGGGTTTTATCGGGTGAAGGCGCGGCAGATTGTGCATATCTGTCAGATATTGCTCGAACGTTATAACGGTGAGGTGCCCGCTGATCTGGACGAGTTGCTGAAGTTGCCCGGTGTCGGGCGTAAGACGGCTAATCTGGTGGTGACGGCGGGTTTCGGGTTGCCGGGGATTTGTGTTGATATTCACGTCCATCGTATTTGCAACCGCTGGGGTTATGTGCAGACGCGCACGCCGGAAGAGACTGAGATGGCGTTGCGGGCGAGGTTGCCGCAACGCTATTGGATACCGATTAATCGGTTGCTGGTGACGCTGGGGCAGAATATCTGTCACCCTACGTCGCCGCGGTGTAGTATCTGCCCGATCCGTGAGGTTTGTCCGCGGATTGGGGTGACGCGCAGTCGGTGATGGTGGGGCGTTTACCGGTGTACCGGGGCCAGGAAGCCATTCAGTAAGCCACGAAACGGGCGCACGGCTTCGATGTGCGGGAAGTGGCCGCAGTGTGGGATGACGACGAGCTGTGAGCCGGGGATTTCGCGGTTGGCAATCCGGGCGTAGTCGAGCGAGAAGACGCGGTCGTGTTCGCCCCAGACGAGCAGTGTGGGCACGCGAATCTCGCCGAGGCGTGCCCGCAGGCCGGTGAGGGTCAGATCGGTGGCGGCGTAGCGCCGGCTGAGGGCGGTGAGGGCACGGCGATTGGCGGTACCACTGATGGCGGCCCGACCGCGCTCGATCAGGTCGGCGGTGAGGTAGGGTTCGGGGTTGTGAAAGGCGGCGGCGAGAAAGGCGCGCACGACTGCGGGGTGGGCCGAGAGCCAGAGGATGGTCTCGCCCAGGACAGGCCAGCCGCCGATGATGGTGAGTGGCGATGGCTTGATGAAGCCGTCGGTGGCGATCAGTACCAGGCGGGCGACCCGTTGGGGATGGCGGAGGGCAGTCGCCAGCGCGTATTTGCCTCCCATCGAATGGGCCACGAAGACGGCATGCTCGATACCGAGCGCGGTCAGCAGGCCGGCGTAGAGATCGCTCTGCAAGGCAAGTCCGTAGGGGGCGTTGACCGGCTTCTCCGAGCGTCCAAAGCCGAGGGCGTCGACGGCTAAGGCGCGATACCCCTGTCGAGCCAGCCAGTCTACCGTCGGTTCCCAGTCGGCACACGATCCGGCGAAACCGTGTAAGAGGATTACAGCCGGCCCCTGTCCGGCTTCGATCCAGTGGAGTTGATAGCCGTTGATCCGTAACCAGCGTGAACGCATCGCTTTTCCTCGTAGACACAGGCCATAGTGAGTATACCACGGGTAGGCGAGTGGTTGACATTGATGAAGCGCAAAAAGGGTGTTTCTGCTCATTGCCGGGCATTGAATGTACATGTATACTCTGAGTATATGCATACATTGAGGACGGGCGCGCAGATGCCTGTTCCTCGTGCGGACGATTATGAGCGACCTGATCGACATCTTGCAGACGCTGGCAGCCCGGAGCGGACGTTCCTCGTCGCCGTTGATTACGTTGCGTTCGTTTCCGCCAGGAACCGGCACCCGCATCAGCCATCTGGCGGTCGATCAGGGGTTGCAGGAAGCCTGGGTTCAGGTGGTTGGTACGCCGTTCTTTCAGGCGCAATCGATTGCGCTGGCGGCTCTGCGCCGGGGAACGCCTTTTGCCATTACCGGCAGCAGTATGGTCAGCCGGGCCAGTCTGCACCTTGTTACCCTCGATCTGCTGCGGAATGAACCATTGGCCACTGCATTGTTGATCGCGCCTGATTCCGATCTGGCCCTGCTCCACGAGCGCGAGGCGATGTTGCTGGCCCGTTATTGTCGTCCGGCGTTGCCGATTGCCGCGACCGGTGGCACGCAGCGGCGGGTAGCGCCGACGGCGCGGCTGGTGATTACGACGTTACCCGAACTGCATAACCATCTGCTCAGGTTTCACGACCGGGCATGGCGTTTTTTCTGGCAGCGTCTGCGGTTGATTGTGATCGCCGATCTGCACGTGTTTCACGGGGTTGCCGCTGCTCATCTGGCAATGACGCTTTTGCGTGCGGCGCGGTTGACGAGTCAACCGCTGCTGCTGGGTGGGACGCTGGCAACGGTCAGTGGCGCCGAGACTGCGCTGACGATGTTGACCGGTCGTGAATGGCGGATCACGGCGGTTGACGATCTGCCGCGTCCGGCCACAACGCTGGCGCTCTGGCAGAGTGATGGCGAACGGCGGCGTGAGATTGCCCGGCTGGCTGAGGCTTTTCTGAATGCTGGTGCTGCGGTACGGCTGGTGGCGACGCCGTGGGAGTTGGCCGATTTGCAGACGCTGGTTGACCACGAGGCGTTTAGTGTCGGTACACAGCCGATGCCGGCCCATGTGCAGATCATCACCGGTGCCGACGTCGGTGCGGCCACAGTGCAGGCTGCGCTGGCGAGTGGGGCGGTGCTGGTCGTGCTGCTCCTCGGTCGGGGGATGACCGAACCGGCCTTGCAGCGGCTGGCCGTGACCGACCCGACAACATGGCCGCTCTTGCGCCCGCCGGTGTGGCCGCCGGTGTTGAACAATTCGTTTGTGTCTACGTTGCATCTGGTTTGTGCCGCCAGTGAGCAGCCGCTACGCGCAGAAGAGATTCGGCAGTGGCAGGTTGAGAGCATGGTCGAACAACTGACAGCAAAAGGCTATCTGAGCCGGCTCCCTGATACACCACCCGTCTGGTTACCCGGTGACCAGAGCGATCCCTACATTCCGCTCGACCTGCACGCTGCCGGTACAGAACCGATCTACCTGTTTGATGAGCAGGGGCAGCAATTTGCGACTACCGACTCGTCGCTGTTCCACCGCTGGATGCATCCGGCGGCTGGATTACCACCGTTACGCGGCGGGCAACAGGTCATTGCTCGCGACGAGGATCAGGGCACAATCACCCTGGCGCGACGGGATGGCCGACGTACTCTACCGCTGCGGCAGTGTCAGGTGCAAATTCGTGAAGAGTGGGCACAGCGCGAGTTGCGTCGTTCGCGTGGGGGGCGCGGGCCGCTCCTGAGCTGGGGACGGGTCGTGGTTGAAGAGCAGGTCTACGCCTACCGCGAGCAGATCGGTCGCGAACCGGCTCAGGAGCGAAAGCTAGTTACACCGCTGACCTATCGCTGGCAGAGTCCGGCAGTGTGGGTACGTCTCGGTCATCCAATCCATCCGACCGGTCAACAGGTGGGGTGGTCGGTCGTCGCGGCGGCGGCGTTGATCACACTGGCCCGTGTAGAGGATTGTGTGCCGGCTTACGATCCGGCGACTAATCATCTGTTTCTGATCGATGCGCAGAATAGCGGTAATGGGCTGGCTGAGTGGTTGTACGATCAGATCGAGACGATCCTGCCGCTGGCCTACGACATTGCCCTCGAACAGCGCACCGATCCGCTCTTTGAGCCGTTGGCGCGCACCGATATGGACTGGCTGCTGGCCGTGTTGAGCGGCGAAACCGAGGTGGCAATCGCGATGCCGGCGTTGTCACCGGGCCGCACGCCGGGGGAGAACAGGCCGGCGCGCACACCTGAACCGCCGGTGCGAGAGCCGGAACCACCAGCGCGAGAGCCGCCGGCGCGGTCTGAACCACCGGCGCGTGAACCGCCGGTGCGTGAGCCGCCAGTGCGTGAGCCGCCGGTGCGGTCTGAGCCACCAGTGCGTGAGCCGCCAGCGCGTGAGCCACCGGCGCGGTCGGCGGAACCGCCAGTGCGAGAGCCGCCAGCGCGTGAGCCATCGGTACGGTCTGAACCGCCGGCGCGAGAGCCGCCGGTGCGGTCTGAGCGCAGTGCCGATGCGCAGCGTGGCCGCTACAATCGTCCCGGTGGGCGGCATAGTGGACGACGGGTTCCTGATCAGCCTGAGCCACCCGAAGCACCGGCGGTGCCGGAGCCACCGACTGACGATTCGCCGGCGGCGAGTGTTCCCGACGCCGAGGCGATTCTGGCCCGGCTCCGCCAGCGGCGTGAGCGTAATGGCCCGGCGCCGACGAGCCGCGAGAGGCGTCCTGAAGGTCAGCAGCCGCTGGAGCCGCGTTTTCAGCCGGGTGATCGAATTATCTGTATGCCCTACGGGGCCGGACGGGTGCGCGCCAGTATTGTGAGTGAAGGGCGGGAGCTGCTGTTGGTTGAGTTTGATGAGCACGGCGAATTGCGGATTGATCCCTCGGTCAACATTGTGCGGCGCTTGCCGCCGGTAGAGGACGAAGGGAGTGAGTAGTGCGATGTCTAATCCGGTTATTCTCTATCTGCCATTGCTCGTCCACAGTGATGTTGCAGTACAGCGACAGGCGACGACTATTCTGCTGACCCATTACGGTAATCGGGCACTGACCTACTTGCGCCGTTTGCTGGACGATCCTGAACTCGCTGACCAGGCCCGGCTGGCGTTGAAAAATATCGGCGAGATCAGCGGTCTGCGGGTTGAGCTGCGCCCATTTCGCGGCGTGTATGTGCGTTGTCTGGGTGATTTTCAGGTCTTCATTGATAGCCGGATGATCAAACCAGACGAATGGGGGCAGAGTGAAGGGGGCAAGGCCGGCGGTCGTAAAGTGCAGGGTATGTTTGCCTACCTTGTGCATTGTGGGGTTGAAGGGGCGACGCGGAGCGAGATTGCCGAGGCGGTCTGGGGTGGTACGGCCTCGGCCAGCAGTTTTGCCAGGACGCTTACGGCATTACGGCAGGTGCTTCAGCAGTGCGGTGGCGAGGAGCTGGCTGCCAGTTTGCTCTACACTGACCGGCAGCGTTGTGCGCTCAACCCTGATCTGTATCAAAGTGATGCCGATTTGCTTGAGCGCACGTTCGATCTGGCCACCAGGACGGCCAATACCCAGGGTGTAGAGGCAGCCCTTTCCTTCTATCAATACGTGCTTGATCTGTACGATGGGCCGTATATGGAAGGGGTTGTGGGGGCGCAGGAGTGGGCAGCCGAACGTGGGGCACGGTTGTTGAGCCACGTGGTGCTGGCAGGCGAACGCCTGGCCTCTACGGCTTTGCACAATGGTCAGGTGGAGCAGTGTTTGCAGTACTGCCAGCGTGTGTTGGCCCACGAGCCGCGTGCGGTAGGTGTCCTGAGCCTGTTGTTGCGGGCCGGTCACCGACTTGGGTTACCGGCAGAAATACAGCGTGCCTACCAGCGCTACCTGTCAGCGACCGGGATCAATCCGCGTCGCAAGCGCGATGATCCGGTGGTGAAACTGTACCGGGAACTGTCCGAGTCGGTTGAGGATCGCGGTAGCAATGGCGGGTAGTATCTTAACCCAAGTTGCTACCTTACGTCACCACAGCGGTGCGGGTCGTTGAGCGCGACGGGGGGAGGGGTGGAACACGGATGGACGCGGGTGAGGCGGATGAACGCGGATAGATCGTCACCCAAGGTGCTACCTTGTATCACCACAGAGACACGGAGGATGGGCATAACCGATGTGCGTGACGTAGTGCGTCTACGGAACAGGCTGCGACCCACACGATGCATACCGGTCAGGTACGCTGCACGATGTTGTGCGCAGCGTCGTGCTGTTCATCATAGCAGGTAGTCTTTCGTGGTCTGCTCATAACGCAGGTGGCAAATTGGGTTATCTTATGTTGGCCGCCACGGTGCCTCGTGCAGGTTGGCAGACTCGTGCCGGAGCGCTGCTGGTGGGCTGAAGGTGTGCTGGTTGGTTCAGGGTGTTTCAAGTGCAGCGATAGGGTGGGGTGACACGCCCCATCCCGGCCCGCCCCTAACGGGGGCTATGCATTGCCCACAACTGGTGTCAACCAAGTGCGCATCAGCGGGTATGATCGCCATAGGTGCTGTTGTGAGCGACTGGGCCGGTGACAGGGCGCCGCTCCAGCCGTGCTATCACGTGCTTGATGGATTGCCGTACCCGCTCGTCATGCGCGTGTCGCGCAGTTTGGAGTGCGGCAGCCATGCTGCCGCACCAGCCGCGCTCACGATCCGGCGCGTGGCACACCGTTCCCCATCCTGGTCACGGCGGTGCTGGATGGGATCGTGCCGATCATCGAGTCAGTCAGGCAGGTATGCGATACCTGCGCGTAGACGTTTCGTTGTACCAGGTTCGTGCCTGCACACCAGCGGCCACGGCCAGCACCTGACGGCAGTGGAGAGGATGCCTCCACGCAGGCTGGAAGCCTGCGCCACGCCACCCACGCCACGGGGAGCGCTTGCAGTCCGGCATGACGCAGCGTGACATGTGGGTAATGCATAGGCTGGGGGCGGGGGGATGCTCCCACCCCAGCCCGCCCCCGCTGGGGGCGGGAGGATGCTCAGTTAGGGTGAAGCCGCAGGATGTGCGCCGGAGGCGCGCGCTCCCAGGGGAGGCCAGTGCGTTCGTACCACAATGGCGGACTGACAGGTGTGGTACTCTGTTCCAGCTAATGACATGGGTATGCGATACGCCCCACCCCAGCCCGCCCCCGCTGGGGGCGGGAGGATGCTCAGTTATGGTGAGGCCGCAGGATGTGCGCCGGAGGCGTGCGCTCCCAGGGGTGGGGATGGTAGATCATGGGCTGTGATTTCTCCAAAACCAGATTCGATATGAGAGTGCTCGTTTGGTTATCACCGGCGACCGTTGCGTCTGTTTGCACTGCTCGTCAGGTAGAAACGCAGACATTGCTATGAACATTACCTCAATTCAGCATGTTCACCCCGCCTGGCGGGCAGCGTTGTGGATGGCCGGCGCACTGCTCTCGTTTAGTGCAATGGCGGTTGGTGGTCGCGAACTCGCGGCTGAGTTATCGACGTTTCAGATTCTCTTCTTTCGTAGCCTGATCGGGTTGCCGCTGGTCGGGCTGGTGGTGATGCGCTACGGTGGCCCACAACAATTGCGCACCCGGCGGTTGCCACTGCACCTGCTGCGTAACCTGGCCCATTTTGGTGGGCAGTACGGCTGGTTTTACGGTCTGGCCTTCATCTCGCTGGCCGAGGTCTTCGCGATTGAGTTTACGGTTCCGTTGTGGACGGCGCTGCTGGCAGTGGTCGTGTTGGGTGAGCGGTTGACGCCCATTCGCCTGCTGGCCGTTATCCTTGGTATCGCGGGTACGTTTATTATCTTGCGCCCCGGTAGCGGTATGATTCATCCGGCTGCGTTGGCCGTGCTGCTGGCGGCATTTGGCTATGCCACTGCCCATACGCTGACCAGGAAGCTGGTCAGTACCGAGACGCCGCTGGCTATTTTGTTCTATATGACGCTCATCCAGTTGCCCCTTGGGTTAATCCCGGCACTGACCGATTGGACGCTTCCGTCACCTGCCCGCTGGCCGTGGGTGATTGTGGTTGGCGTGTCGGCGTTGACGGCGCACTACTGTATGGCGCGAGCGCTGCGGCTGGCCGATGCGACTGTGGTTGTACCGCTCGATTTTCTGCGGCTACCGCTCATTGCCCTGATCGGTGCGCTGTTCTACGGTGAAACGGTCACCTGGTCGCTGGCGTTGGGATCGATCCTGATCCTGTCCGGTATTGCCACCAATCTGTGGGGCGAGCAGCGTCGGCAGGAATAATCCGCCAGACAGCAATGATGGTGCAGGCAACAGGCGGCGAATGGCTGTCAACCTGTACACATACCTGCGGTGATGGTAGAATGTAGACTGATGATAACACTACCTGTGCCAACCTGAAACCTTCCATGAGCGGAAATATTCTGACCCACATTGTCAGTTTTGGCTATCTCTTGCGAGAGATGGGAATCGCCGTCAGCCCCGGTCAAATTGTCGAACTGATCGAGGCGATTGAGCACGTTGGTCTGCTGCGCCGCGAGGACTTGCGGGCGACGATGCGCTGTATGCTGGTGTTGCGCCGCGAAGACCTGCCGTTGTTTGATGTGGCCTTTGAGTTTTTCTGGAAGAAGGCGCTCGGTATTGACCTGGAACGCGAGATGATGCAGATGCTGCTCCCGCAGGTTAAAATTCCGCGCCGTCAGTTGCGTCTACCGCGCCGCCAGCCTACTGCCGATGATGCCGATGCCGCTGAAGGTCAGGAACGGGAAGAGATTGACATTCAACTTACCTTTAGCCGTGACGAGGCATTGCGCACCAAGGATTTTGCCCAGTGTACCTGGGAAGAGGTCCAGGCGTGCAAGGAGCTGATCCGGCGGATGGAATGGCGGATTCAACCGCGGCGTACCCGACGCAGGCGTCCTGATCGGGCCGGTCGGCTGTTGGATATGCGGCGTACCCTGCGGCGGAGCTGGCGTTTCGGCGGTGAACCGGTTGAGTTGTCGTGGCGTCATATCCGTACCGAGCCGCGTCCGCTGGTGCTCATCTGCGATATTTCGGGTAGTATGGAGCGCTATTCGCGCATTCTGCTCCAGTTTGCCCATGCTATCTCGGCGGGGTTGGGTGATGTAGAGACCTTTGTCTTCGGTACGCGCCTGACCCGGATTACCCGGCAGTTGCGCCACAAAGATATTGATGATGCGATTGATGCGGTGAGCAAGCATGTGGTGGATTGGAGCGGCGGTACTCGCATTGGTGAGGCGATCAAAGAGTTTAATTTTCGCTGGGGGCGGCGCGTATTGGGACGGAGTCCGGTGGTGTTGTTGATCAGCGATGGCTGGGATCGCGGTGATCCGGAATTGCTGGCCCGCGAAATGGATCGGCTGCAACGTTCGTGTCACCGCCTGATCTGGTTGAATCCGCTGCTCGGCACCCCTGGCTACGAGCCGTTAACGGTGGGGATGCAGGCTGCCTTGCCGTTTGTCGATGATTTTCTGCCGGTACACAATCTGGTCAGCTTAGAGCAGCTCGGTGCGAAACTGGCTGCCCTCGGCCCGCAACGTCCGGCTCGCCGCCAGCGCATGACGATCACGCGAGGCTGATTATGAGTAATCCTGTACAGTTGAAGGCAGAAGCCGATGCCTTGATTGCACGCGGCAAAGCCCTTATCGCCACCGATTTACCGCAGGCTACCGATCTGCTCAATCAGGCGGTTAAGCTCTACTGGGCTGCGGGCGAGTATTACAGCGCCGCAGCGCAGACCGGTAATTATGGTTGGGCGCTCCGTCGCATGGGGCGACCCGATCTGGCCCGGCCATACCTGGCTCGTGCGGCTGAGATCTTCGCCGATCTGGGGCTGACCGATTTTGCCGAACGTCACCAGGCAGCAGCCGATGATATTGCTGCTGATCTGACGCCAGAGTTTCTTGCCAGTCTGCCGCCGATGGTGCGGCGGGCAATTGAGCAGCAAGACGGTGCGGCGCTCCAGTTCGCGATAAATGCCTTGCCACCCGATGAGCAGCAGATGGTGATTGATCGCCTCGCGGCCATCGGGCTGATCAGTCTGGCCGATGACGATGATACGGCAGGGCAGGCCGTGCAGCAGTTTGAGCCTTTGTTGCAGGCAATTGCCGCGGTGGCCCGTGGTGATGAACGGGAACGGCCAGATGTCGAGCAGGCATTAAACGACCTCGAACGCAAGGGCTGGCGGATTCGCAAGGCAGTGCATCAGATCTGGCAGGGTGAGCGACGACGCCAGCGCCTCACGCATGGTCTCGATGAGATTGATACGGCTCTGGTGAATCGCATCCTGGATATTCTGGCTGAAGCGCAAACGCCGTAGTGTCAGGTCAAAAACGCCAGCAATGCGGCCAGGGTCTCGGCGGGTGCCTCTTCGGGGAGAAAGTGACCGCCGGGCACGCTGTGGCCCTGCACGTCCAGCGCATACTCTCGCCAAACGTTGATCACATCATACTTTCTGCCGACAAAACCCTCGGCTCCCCAGAGCACCAGTAGCGGACACTGCACCTTCCGCCCGGCACGACGGTCGGCCTCATCGTGTTCGAGATCAATAGTCGCTGCGGCCCGATAATCGGCACAACTGGCAGCAATTGTGGCCGGATCGCGAAAACAGCGCAGGTACTCAGCCACGACCTCATCGCGAAAGGCAGTGGGGGTTCGGCCCCAATGCTTCAGTTTACTGCGCAACCAGAACTCCGGATCGGCGCCGATCAGAGTTTCGGGCAGCGGTGCCGGCTGAATCAAGAAGAACCAGTGGTAGTAGGCCGTCGCAAATTCACGGTCGGCGGTCAGGTACATGTAGTGGGTGGGGGCGATATCGAGCACAGCGGCCCGCTCAATGCGATCCGGGTAGTCGAGGCACATTCGATGGGTTACCCGCGCACCGCGGTCGTGACCGACCACCGCAAAGCGGGTGAAGCCGAAGTGCTCCATCACCTGCACCATATCGGCAGCCATTGCCCGCTTACTGTAGGTGATGTGCGAAGGATCATCAACAGGTTTGGCACTGTCGCCGTAGCCACGCAGATCGGCAGCGATCACTGTGAACTGTTGGGTGAGTGAGGGGACAATTGCATGCCACATCGCGTGCATTTGCGGATAGCCGTGCAGCAACAGCAGCGGCGGCCCACTTCCACCGATAGCGCCGGCAATTGTTACCCCGTTCACGTCGCAGCGAAATGGTGTGCATTGGTTAAGAATTGTCAAGGACCCACCTCACTTTGTTGAAAAAACATTTCACATGGTGGTGATAGATCAGGTATAATCAATTCTATCCGAAGTCAGCTCAACCGTTGCTTACTAACAAAGGAGGAAACGACGTGGTTTCTCGCATGCGTGTGATCGCGCTGGTACTGGTCGCATTACTGGTCAGTGCCTGTGGAAGTGCGCCGACGACAACGGCGCCGACGGCTGCACCTGCCGGTGAATCAGCACCTGCGCCTGCTCCCGCACAGACTCTGCGCTACGCTTTTGGTGGTGGGCCGGTTGGTGGTGTATTCCAGGTGTATGCCGATGTTATCTCGCTGATCATCAAAGAGAAGGTTCCCGGCGTAGATATTACGGCTGAAGGTACCGGTGGTTCCGCCGAGAACCTGCGCTCGGTCAATGCCGGTGATCGGCAGTTTGGGATTGTCTATTCGGGTGATGTGGCTCTGGGGGCGCTGGGACAGTTGCCTGACGATCCCACCGTCTACGACAAAGTGATGCCGGTGGCCCCGCTCTACGGTGGTGTTGCCCACTTGGTTGTGACCGAAGCCAGTGGCATTAACTCGGTGGCCGATCTGGTTGGTAAGCGCATTGCGCTGGGGAATGCCGGTTCGGGTGCTGCGCTCAGCGCCGAACGCTACTTCAAGGCGCTAGGTCTGTTCGATAAGATTCAGATCGAGTACCTTGGTTACTCGCAGGCGGCGGCAGCGATGGCCGACGGGCAGCTCGATGGCTTCTGGGTGTTGGCCGGTTTCCCGAACGCATCGGTACGTGAAGCCGCAGCCGCCACCAAGATCAAGCTGATCGATATCTACACCCCCGGCGTTGAAGGTGGCTTCTTCGAGCAGTATCCGTTCTACTCGCAGCGGGCGTTGACCGGTGGTGCATACGATGGTATGCCAAACGATGTTATGAGCTTCCAGGATACAGCGCTTTGGGTCGCCAATGCCGATGTACCGGAAGACATTGTGTATCAGGCCCTGAAGGCTGTCTACCTCGATGGTGGGCTGGAGCGACTCCGCGAGGCGCACCCATCTGCCAATGAGATGGGCCTGGAAGTTGGTATCACCGGGATTGCGAATAAGTTGCACCCCGGTGCGGTAAAGTTCTGGACTGAGCAGGGTGTACAGATTCCCGACGAATTGAAGTAGGCTCTTTCATTGAACAGCAACGGGGCGGCTGAGCTGGAACCGGAGGGAGCAGTTTGCTCCCTCTGGTACTACCACGTAAAGAGGCGCTTATGTCTGATCTGAAACAACCTGATAGTGTCGGTGCAACGCCAACCAGTGACGAGATCGATCAGGAAAAGGTTCGCGAGTATCTCGAACAGGAAGAGAAACCAACCCGGTCGTTGGGTCGCTTTTGGGGTATCGTTGTGACCCTGATTGCGGTCGGCATGGCCGGTTTTTATATCTACACCGCCGGTACGCTGCCGGCACCGGTGCAGTGGCAACGCGGAATCTATGTGATGTTGACCTATATTCTGGTGTTGCTGCTGTACCCCGCTGTTGGCAAGAAGAGTCCCTTGCAACCGTGGCTGTCCGGTCTGGCTGAGCGATTGCCGGGGCCGCTGCGCGCAGTGATTGTGCCACGCGGCGGGCCGACAATTCTCGATCTGGCGCTGATCGTCATCACGGTCATCGTTGTTGGTTACTTCATCATTAACTATCCGGCATTGCAACGGCGGGCCGGCGCGTATAATCCGACCGATTTTACAGTGAGCGTCATCGGTCTGATCATCTCACTGGAGATTGCGCGCCGGGTATTGGGCTGGTCGATGACGCTGATCGGCCTCTTTTTCATTCTCTACCTGCGCTTCGGCTTTGTGCTGTACGACATTCCGATTCTTGACACCTTTGCCCATCGTGGCCAGCCCTGGCAACGGGTGGCAACGGTGCTCTTCCTCGATCAGGAAGGCGTATTCGGCGTCATGGCCAATGTGCTGGTCAGTTACGTTATTCTGTTCATCTTTTTCGGCGCATTTCTCAGTAAAGCCGGCGCCAGCCGTTTCTTCATCGATCTGCCGCTGGCCCTGGCCGGACGAAGCACCGGCGGTCCGGCAAAAGTGGCAGTCTTGTCGTCGGCACTGTTTGGCTCGATTTCCGGGAGCGCAATTGCCAACACCGTCAGTACCGGCACGTTCACCATTCCCTTGATGAAACGGGCCGGTTTTCGACCTCATGTGGCTGGGGCGATTGAGCCGTCGGCGTCGATTGGCGGTGCATTTATGCCGCCGGTGATGGGGGCGGGCGCGTTCTTGATGTCAGAGCTGACGAACACGCCCTACTCGGTGATTGTGGCGATCTCAATTGTGCCGGCCATTCTCTACTTTCTGTCGGTATTGACGATGGTACATTTTGAGGCCAAGAAGTTCGGGTTAAGTGGGATCAAAACCGAACAGACGGCCTGGCAGATCATTCGGAACGAATGGTACCTCTCGCTGCCGCTGCTGGTCGTCATCTTTATGCTTGCACAAGGGTTTTCGCCCGGCTACGCCGCGTTCTGGTCGATTCTCTCGTGTATCCCCCTGATGTACCTGTTGCCGGAAAACCTGGCCGATTTCAAAAATCCGGCGGCACAGGGTGGGACGGTGGTGAACGCCTTTCTGCGCAGTACGGTTCGCGTGATCAAGACGATAAACGAGGCGATCCAGAAGGGTGTACGTGATACGCTGGTGATCGGCGCCACCGTTGGCGTGATCGGGATGATCGTCGGTACCATTTACGCGACCGGAGTAGGGCAACGGTTTGCCAACATCATTGTCAGCCTGAGCGGTGGTAATCTGCTGATTGCGGTGCTGCTGATCGGCATCGCGTCACTCATTCTGGGCATGGGGGTACCGGTAACCGCAGCTTACCTGATCACCGCTGTGATTGCCGTCCCAGCGTTGAATGATTTGGGGGTTGCGATCCTGGCGGCGCACATGATCGTCTACTGGTTTAGCCAGGATAGCAATATCACGCCGCCGGTCTGTGTGGCTGCTTATGCGGGTGCCGCGATTGCCGGGGCCGATCCCTGGAAGACGGGGTGGACATCATTTAAATTTGCGAAATTGCTATACGTGATGCCGCTCCTCTTCGCCTTTACGCCAGAGATTCTGATGATTGGCGAAAGCGGTCAGCCGCTGGTCGATGTAGAATGGAGTAAGGTCGCGATGTCGTGGTTCTCGGCGACCCTCGGCACGATTGCCTTCTCGGCGGTTTCGATGTTCTATCTGGTGCGCAAGACGACGTGGTGGGAGTGGGTGATCGCCGCGTTTGGCACGTTCCTCTGTTTCTGGCCCAGCCTGCTGACGGATGCGATAGGCGTGCTGATCGTTGGCGGTGTCTGGTTCTGGCAGTGGTACGATGTGCGCCGACAGCGCCAGGCAGAGGTGCGGTCGAGTATGGCCGATTAGAAGATCGGCTCACGGTTGCCACGATGATACAGGCAGGCTTGTGGGGCGGGTGAGACCTCTCTACACCTGATCATTGTGGTAACTGTACGAGGGTCTCCACGGAGAGCACAGGCTTCGGCCTGTGCTACTCCGGCTCAATCTTGAGAGATTGCTCTCGTGATCGGCAAGGGACGGTTCTGAGCCGAGTGCAAGTATCTTCAGTTGATGTCGCCGTGTGACACTTGTTACCATGGATGTGGGTCAATTTACCTTTTGGTCTGACCCGTGGTGAAACCTCTGGCAGCTAGTAGAGCGCCGGACGTTCAAAAGGAGCGCGAGTCATGCACGAGATTATCGATGCAATAGATCGCTGGCTGGCACGTGGCGAAAAGGTGGCAATAGCAACCGTTGTGCGCACAATGGGTTCCTCGCCACGCCAGGTCGGTGCCAAGATGGCGGTATCATCCGGCGGCGGGATTGTCGGTTCGGTCAGTGGTGGCTGTATTGAAGGTGCCGTCTTTGATGCCTGCCAGGAAGCAATTGCAACCGGCCAGTCCCGCCTGCTCCATTTCGGTGTTGCCGATGAAACGGCGTGGGATGTGGGATTGGCCTGCGGTGGTACGATTGATGTGCTGGTCGAACCATTGCGTTGAGGACCATACGCGGAACAGGAATGGCTATGAGCACAATCTACGAGCTGGTACGTGAGGCGGTGCGCAACGGAACGCCGCTGGCAACGATAACCGTCCTGGCGGGTGGTCCGGTGGGGGCGAAGATGGCCCTCAAGCCCGATGGGCAGACGATTGGTGATTTGGGTGAGGCCAGCCTGACGGCGCAGGCTGTGCAGGCGGCTTTGCCTTTGCTGGTGGTGGGGGAAACGCAGACGGTTACGCTCTCACCAGAGGTAACCATCTTTGTCGAGAGCTTTGTGCCGCCACCGACGTTGTATATGGTCGGTGGAGTACATATCAGTATTGCCCTGGCCGCGCTGGCGAAAGTGGTTGGCTTCCGCACGGTTGTGATTGATGCGCGGGAAGCATTTGCTACCGGCGAGCGGTTTGCCCATGTTGATGAGCTGATTCTGGCCTGGCCTGACGAAGCACTGGAGGGCAGGCTCGATGCCCGCAGCAGCGTGGCAGTGCTGACCCACGATCCCAAGCTCGATGATCCGGCATTACGAGTGGCCTTACGCTCGCCAGCGCGCTACATCGGCGCTCTGGGTAGTCCGAAAACGCATGCCCGCCGGCTCGAACGCCTGGCCGCGGAAGGGTTTACTCCCGCCGATCTGGCGCGCATTCACGGCCCGATTGGGCTGCCGATTGGCGCAAAGACCCCGGAAGAAATTGCGCTCAGCATTCTGGCCGAAGTAGTACAGGTGGCGCGCCGTGGCTCAGCCGCGACCGGCCAGAGAGGAGGATCAACCAATGACCCCGCTTGATCGTCATCAGGCTGAACTGCTATACGAGGGCGCACAGGCGCTGGTACGGGGTGATAAAGAGCGGGCACGGGCATTACTGCTAGAGCTGGTTGAACTGAATGAAAACATCCCGGAAGCCTGGCTCTGGCTGAGTGGTGCAGTTGATGATCCCGCAGACCAGCGCGTAGCCCTCGAAAATGTGCTGGCGCTCGATCCCGATAATCCCTACGCTCAGGAAGGGCTGGCCTACCTCGATGCGCAAAGGTCGTAGGTGTTGATGGGATCTATCTCATAACGTGGTGGCTTTGTGGTGCCTGAGTCTGGTGGAATAGCGTTGATGACACGTGAACTAACGATCACCAGCTATTAAGATTTGGCAGTATCTGTCTCCCTAACGATTCCTATGCATTACCCACAACTGGTGTCAACCACATGCGTATCAGCGGGTCTGAGCGCCATAGGTGCTGTTGTGGGCGACTGGCCCGGTGGCAGGGCACCGCTCCAGCCGTGCCAGCACGTGCTGGATGGATTGCCGTACCCGCTCGTTATGCGCGTGGCGCACGGTGTGGAGTGCGGCAGCCATGCTGCCGCGCCAGCCGTGCTCATGATTAAGTGCGGGGTACAGCGGATTCCGCATCGGTCACTTTTTCATTACCCATACGTCGCCTGACAGCCAGTATCCCCTGAGAGCACGAGCCGGAGGCTCACTCACCGTTTGCAACGGCCCCCCTCCCGGCCTCCCCCCGCTGGCTATGCATTACCCACAACTGGTGTCAACCACGTGCGTATTAGCGGGTATGAGCGCCACAGGTGCTGTTTTGGGTGACTGTCCAGTGGCAGTGCGCCGCTCCAGTCGTGCCGGCACGTGCTGAATGAATTGCCGTACCCGCTTGTCATACGCGTGTCGCGCGGTTTGGAGTGCGGCAGCCATGCTGCCGCAAAAGCCGTGCTCACAATCCGGCGCGTGGCATACCGTTCCCCATCCTGATCACGGGGGTGCTGGATGGGATCGTGCCGATCATCGCATCGGTCAGGCATGCATGCGATCCCTGCGCGTAGATGTGTTGTTGCCCCAGGTTCGTGCCTGCGCACCAGCAGTTACGGCCAACACCTGACGGCGGTGGAGAGGATGCCTGCACGCAGGCTGGAAGCCTGCGCCACGGGGGACGCTTGCAGTCCGGCCTAACGCAGCGTGACGTGTGGGTAATGCGTAGCTAACGATTCAGAGGCGGAGAGAAAAAGAGGAGACATACCTTCTATCGCATCAGAAAGGTATAGATTAAACTTCCGGTTTCTCCTCCTCCGTAGTGCGCCGGGGAAGAGGAAGTTGAGGGCATCGCCATAGGCTATCGCTTGCCCGCGCTCCCATGTTCTATCCGCCCTTGCATTGCCGCACGGACGTACCATACCCCAGGCACCATTCATACGTCTTCCAATCCCCGCGCTGTGAGAGCGCGGCCTTGGGTGAGGGCGTTCAGGGCATCGGCAGGCGCTATCTCTTGCGTGATAGGATGCTCCGTCCGTTCCTAAACCCCAGCGTTGGCAGGAGCGTATCGCATATCACCGCCGGCAGCAGAACAAGCCCAAGACGATTGCTCATCATCACCCTGACAGCGCAACAGTGCTCCTGGGTCTGTCCTCCTTTTCTGTGCAATCTCCCATCATCAGTCGGTATTCACATCTTGAGTAACACTGCGCATCACTGTCTGGCACCGAATATGCGGTGATCCATGGCTGTCCGTCATATTCGCAATGATCCGCAGGTGTCGCCTGTGCAATTCGGGCGGGTTCCGTAGACGGCAACACCGTCAGGTATGGCAGGGCAGGCCAGGTAGGGGCGGGTTCTGAATCCGCCCCTACCCGCCCCTACGGACATTGTCAGTGCCTGTTCATATTGCCGCACGAGAAGGTGGCGAAAGGGTGCGTCTAGAATCGCCTGTCATGCATTGGACTGTATCAGATGTGATATGAGCCTCAAGTTGCCACCTATGCTGTGGGCAGGCCACGGAGGCTGACGGCCAGGCTGTGAACAGCACGACGGTGCCCGCAACACCGTGTGGCGTAACCGTATGAACAATGTGGGGCGCACCAGTTCCCATGGACGCGCTACGTCATGCCTCACAGTAGGAACCCAGATTATCCACACCCTCTGTGTTCTCCGTGTCTCTGTGGTGACAAAGGGAGCAACCTGGGTAATGAGTGCTCTCCACCCCGCTGAACTAGAACCTGTTTCAAAAAACATCTCCTATGAGGATATCTCATTCGTTGCCGACCGGTTCCATAATCATAACGAGCACACCCGGCATTCGCGTGACCAGCCGGGTCAACGACCTGACACGTGCCAGATCGTGAGCACGGCTGGCGCGGCAGCATGGCTGCCGCACGCCAAACGTCGCGACACGCGAATGATGAGCGAGCAAGGCAACCAATCCAGCGCGTGATAGCACCGCAGATGGTTGTTAGAGTGCGACAGTACAGCGTTTTATGAAATAAGTTCTAGACTATCTGCCCCACCCAGTACGTATTGCGGCTTACGGTTGGCATTGCCCGCACAGTAATTCCTTCGATAGTCGTTACTTCAGCTTCGTTGACCAGCACCAGAGTCGGTTGCACACCGGGAAAGCGGGCTTTGTAGGCTTCAATCGCTTCGGTAATCTTGCGCGCTACCGGGGTTTTTGGGTTATCGTCGTACCACATCAGAAATGGTGGTTGGCGGCGAAAGGCGGTTTCAGGCGTGGACAGGACAGGTGCAGGTTCGGTTACGGGTGTTGGCGTGTGAGAACGTGATGCGTGTGCCATACGGTGCTGTCTCCTTCGAGATTGGGATGGGCAAGATGGTTCCTGATACGGTAGTGCAACAACCGGAAGTCGTTTTGCTCATCCGCGACGCAATTACGTGCTGGATCGAAAACCGTTCACGCCCGGTCATGTGGGCGTTGCGCTGTCTGGCGGGCGGAAGCAATGCTGCTGCACCGACCGTGCGCGCTGCCCGGTGCGTGTCGCGCCGGTTAACCTGCTGATCACGAGTACGATGTGCTCGAATTCGCGATCATCTGGCTTTGCAACAAGCAGTGCGATGACTGATTATCAGGCAGCACGCTTCATTGACCCTGGCTACGCATAAAAATACTGCTGTGCGCATCTATAAATGAACGGTGTGATTAATCGTGGCGGGATCAACCTTCTCATATCTGACGAAACCACTCGCGCTGGAGGTACCAGTTCCCGGAACGCAAATCGTGAATGAGGGTTCGTTCAACACCATCGGCGCAGGCAACCCGGTAGTAACGCCGTTCACCATGACGATCACAGGTATCGCGAATGTGCAGGACATTGACAACCCGGTGAATACTGTTTTGGTACTGAAACGTAGCCGGGAGGAAACCAAACCGCATCGCGAGTAGCGTAATCCGGTCACTTCGTGGTGGATGTCGCCAGACAACGGATGATGGGTGGCGGGGCCATTCCCGCAACATTCTCCAGCTTAGCATACCTGATCTCCGGCTTGTAATCTCTTTGCTGAACCGTATTGTATCAGAACATTTGTTCAATGTCAAGCCAGAAATCCAGAAGACCACAGGGAGCGATGGGTTCAGGGGTGGACGGAACATGCAAGTGTGTGCGGAAGATAGGGCCTGGGGATACGCTGAACGCTCTCACCCCCGGCCCTCTACCGTGCAACGGGATAGGGGAGATCAGGCAGACGCTGTATCAAATCTGGCAAGATACAGTGCATGATACGCCCTCTCCGCTGCACAGACATCCAACGGTGACTCGCACGATCAGTGCGGTCATTGACGGATCATGAGTGCTGACAGCATATCCGCGTCCATCCGCGTTCCCCCGATGCCCACCCCCGCAGATACCCGCGAATTACCTTACCGCCTATCCGCGTTCATCCGCCTAATCCGCGTCCATCCGCGTTCTGACAATGCCCCCCCGCAGATACCCGCGAATTACCTTACCGCCTATCCGCGTCCATCCGCCCAATCCGCGTCCATCCGCGTTCCGACGATACCCCCCCGCAGATACCCGCGAATGACCTTACCGCCTATCCGCGTCCATCCGCGTTCCGACGATGCCCCCCCGCAGATACCCGCGAATGACCTTACCACCAATCCGCGTCCATCCGCGTTCCGCCGATGCCCCCCGCAGATACCCGCGAATGACCTTACCGCCTATCTGCGTCCATCCGCGTTCCGCCGATGCCCCCCCGCAGATACCCGCGAATGACCTTACCACCAATCCGCGTCCATCCGCCCGATCCGCGTCCATCCGCGTTCCATCGATGATCAACACGGATATACGCGGATGGCGCAGATTCTCGCGGATCATCTTACCGTGGACGCTGCCAGTCGCCACTCCGTCCCCCGCGCTTGGCGATGAGGCGAATCTGGTCGATCTGCATAGTCTTATCGACCGCTTTGCACATATCGTAAATCGTCAAAGCGGCGATACTGACAGCGGTCAGTGCTTCCATTTCGACCCCGGTCTGGCCCTGGCAGCGCACGGTTGCTTCAATTTCCAGGGCATTGCTTGCCGGATCAGGGGTAAATTGCACGCTGGCGTGACTCAGATTGAGCAGGTGGCACAGTGGTATCAATTCGGCAGTACGTTTCGCAGCCATAATGCCGGCTACGCGCGCTACGGCCAGCACATCGCCCTTGGGAAGTTTGCCATCCATGATCAGGGCAAGTGTTTCCGGTTGCATCACCACCCGGCCACGGGCCACCGCTTCACGAGCAGTGACGGCCTTATCACCAACATCTACCATGCGAGCATGGCCGGCAGCGTCGAGATGGGTCAATTCGTTGTGCGCTTCGCTCATGTGTTCCCCTTTTTGTAATTGTTACCTGTGATCCGCTCAAATATTCTACGCGATCTTCTGTATATATCTGAATTTCAATCAAATTGTTATGCAAATAGATGCTTTACTGGCTTGAAACGCGGCAAGGAGTCGGCTATAATGTGGCGACAGGTGGGGAAAAGTGGGGAAAAGTGGGAGAAAATCCCACACTCCTTACGGAAAAGGGTCGTAACCGGTGTTTCTTGGGTCATACGAGCATACCATCGACGAGAAGGGACGCCTGGCCATCCCGGCACGTTTTCGTGCCGATCTGGCCGGTGGGATGGTGGTGACCCGTGGTTTTGACCGTTGTCTGCTCATCTTTCCCCTACCCTACTGGAACGATCTGACCCGGCGGGTAAGTGCGTTGTCGCTGGTAGATGAAGATGCGCGTATGCTACGCCGCTTGCTCTTCGCCAGTGCTTCGGAACAGGAGATGGATCGCCAGGGACGGATTTTGTTGCCGCAGAATCTGCGTGAAGCCGGTGGGTTGACAGATCAGGTGTTGCTGGTTGGGCTTGATGCGTTTATTGAAGTTTGGGCACCTGAGCGCTGGCGTGAGGTGCAACAACGTCTGGAAAGTCAGGGGCCACACTTCGATGAACAGATGCGGAAGTTGGGGATTTGATGGCGGTAACGTTCCAGCATACACCGGTTCTATTAACCGAGGTGCTGACGATGCTGGCACCGCGCCCCGCCGGGCAGTATCTCGATGCAACTGTCGGTGGTGGGGGGCACGCGCTGGCGGTGTTGCAGGCAGCGCAGCCCGGTGGCAGGTTGCTGGGGATCGACGCCGATCCCGCTGCACTTGCGGCAACTGCTGCTCGCTTGCAGGCAGCCGGTCTGATCGAACAGGCCGTGCTCTGCCATGGCTCTTTTGCCGATCTAGCAACGCTTGCCGCTACTGCCGGTTTTGGCGCTTTTGATGGCATTCTGTTCGATCTGGGGGTGTCGTCATACCAGCTTGATACGCCTGAACGCGGCTTTTCGTTCACGGCAGATGGCCCTCTCGATATGAGGCTTGATCCAACGCAGGGCTTGACCGCTGCCGATATGGTGAACAGATTGAGCGAACGTGAACTGGCCGACATTATCTTCTTGTATGGTGAAGAGCATGCTGCCCGCCGCATTGCACGGGCAATCGTTGAGCATCGGCGAACTCAACCCTTTCAACGCACGGCAGAACTGGCCGAGGTCGTTGCGCGTGCAGTCGGTGGGCGTCATGGTCGTATTCATCCGGCAACCCGCACGTTTCAAGCCCTGCGGATTGCGGTAAACCAGGAGCTTGATCGGTTGCGGGCTACTCTACCCCAGGCGGTCGATCTATTGGCACCGGGTGGTCGATTGGCGGTGATCAGTTTTCATTCGCTGGAAGATCGTATCGTGAAGCAGTTTCTGCGGGCCGAAGCATCTGGAGAGACACCACGGCTAACAATTGTAACGAAGAAGCCGATAGTGCCGACGGCTGCGGAAGTGGCAAACAATCCACGTGCGCGCAGTGCAAAGCTACGGGTTGCTACCCGGATCGGATAGCGGGTCATTGAGAGGATAGAGGTATGGCAGTACGAACTGAACACATTCCAGCCATTGTGGGCCGAGTGCGGTTGCGACGGGTTGACCTTTCGCGCTACCTGCGACTCGATGGAGCACGCTATATGCTGTTGTTGAGCCTCATCTTCTGCTTGCTCTGCCTGTTGACACTGGTGCAGAGTGGTCTGGTGACCCGCATGAATTATGAGCTGGTTGGCTTGCGACAGCAGCAGGTGCAGCTTAATCGTGAGTTTTCGCGGCTGCAAGAGCAGATGGCCCGTGTCCAGTCGGTTGAAGCGCGCATGAAACGGGCCACCGAATTGGGCTTTCGCACACCGACACCCGATCAGGTGCGGTATGTTCGTATTCCAGATTTACCGCCACTTGATGAGTAACCTGCTATGGCTACTACGACCCGCCGCTCATCTGTGCCAACGCCAACGACGGCAGCAACGACGCCGGTTCCCGCAGGCAAGCCACTACCGCGCTGGCGCTTGCAGGTGCTCCTGGCAAGTTGTTTTCTGATAACAATTATCATCGCTGTTCGCCTCGTTGATCTCCAGGTGGTGCGTAGCAACGACCTCGCTCGTAAGGCGCGGCTGGAAATTGAGACGCCGACCTTGCTGGCACCGCGCCGTGGGCAGATTAGCGATGCCAGTGGGACAGTGCTGGCAATGGATGTCGAACGCCAGAGTCTGTTTGCTGTGCCGCCCCAGGTGCCTGCTGCCCGCAAGGCGGAGATTGCAGTGTTGATTGCCGGCCTGACTGATCAGCCGGCAGATCAGATTTTATCGGCGTTACGTTCGGATCGGCAGTGGGTGCGTCTGGCGCGCTGGCTTGAACCAGAAGTGGCGGCACAGGTCGCCGAACTGGAGTTGCCCGGTCTCTGGCTGGTCTACGAGCCGATGCGTTTCTATCCGCAGGGTATCTCTGCGGCTCAGATTGTCGGTGCATTAAACCTGAATGGCGAAGGCGTCAGCGGGATCGAAGCCTACTACGATCAATTACTACGTGGTACCGAAGGGCGGATTGAAGGTGAGTTTGATCCGAATCGCAACCCGATTGCAACCAGCCTGGCCCGCACGCTGCCACCGCAAGATGGTGCCGATTTGCAGTTGACCATCGATCCATTTATTCAGCAGGTGGCGGAACGAGAGCTACAGCAGGCCATCGATGAGCAGAATGCCGATGGCGGTACGATTATCGTGCTTGATCCGCGTAGTGGCGCTATTCTGGCAATGGCCAACTGGCCATTCTTCGATCCGAATCGCTGGCAAGAGTATCCACCAGAGGTGTATGGACGTAACCCGGCAATCGGTACGATTTACGAACCGGGCAGTACCTTTAAGATGGTGACGGCAGCGGCGGCCCTCAGTTCAGGGGTGGTGACGACAACGACGACGGTTGATGATCCGGGTTGGGTGATACGCTACGGTCAGACGTTACGCAATTTTGATGCGGCACCCCACGGCCCGCTGACGCTGGCCGGGATGATTTACTATTCGAGCAATGTGGCGGCATTGCAATTTAATGAGTTGGTTGGGCCAGAGACCTTTTACCGGGTCTTGACGCGCTTCGGTTTTGGCCAGCCGACCGGCGTCGATCTGGCCGGTGAAGAGAGCGGGATTGTTAATTTTTATGGTAGTGCCGGCTACAGTCCGCTCACCTTTTTGACCAACGCCTACGGTCAGGGGATTTCAGTAACCCCGTTGCAGTTGGTACAGGCCGCCGGTGCCATCGCGAATGATGGGGTGATGATGCGGCCTTATGTGGTGCAGCAGATTTGCCGCAACAATGAATGTGTCCGCACGGAGCCACAAGTCGTTGCCCGACCGGTGACCCCAGACGTGGCTCGTGCAGTGCGCGAGATGATGGTCGAGTCGGCGAATCACTACGCACCGGTGATTTGGGGGCCGCGCACCGGTAACTGGAGTGACCAGTGGCTTGTACCCGGTTATCGGGTGGGAGCCAAAACGGGAACGGCCTCGATCCCGTTGCCCGGCGGGGGGTACGATCCCGTCTACACGATTGGCTCGGTGTTGGGCATTGCCCCGGTCGATGAACCGCGGTTTGTCGTACTGGTGAAGATTGATCGACCAAAGAAGGATACGCTCGGCGTACTTACTGCTATTCCGGTCTATTACAACGTGGTCGAGCAGTTGTTACGCTACGCGCATATACCGCCTGATCGTAGCCTGGTTAGTCCAGGGCAACCGTGATGGGGCAGGAAGATGTTCATCTGGCGGGTTTCAGCTTGTTATCAGCTTGTGCCGACCTCTACCGATAGAGGTCGGCGAAAGGGAGATGCTATAATGGCCTCCGCAAGACGGTTGGTTTCGGCAACGGCTTGGGGAGGGCACATTGATCAGGCTCGACAATTTATTGTACGGAGTACAACCTCGTGTGATACGACAGGCGGTAACGCTGCCGCCGTCCTGGGCCAATGCTCAGATTGGCCCGGTGGTAACCGACTCGCGCGAGGTAACGCCGGGATCGCTCTTTGTGGCATTAACCGGCGAACGCACCGATGGACACCGTTTTCTGGCCGATGTGGTGACACGCGGTGCTGCGGCGGCGCTGGTTTCACCAGAAAAACTGACTGCGCTGGCATCCAATCTCGATACAGTCGCTCGCCCCTGGCGGTTGATCGAACCGGCGCAGGCTCAGACTCTGGCAACCGTTCCGCCTGACGCATGTCTCCTCATCGCTGTAGACGACCCGCTCTTCGCCTTGCAGCGCGTGGCCGTCTACCATCGACAGATGTTCACGCCGACGGTGATTGGGATCACCGGCAGTGTGGGCAAGACCTCGACAAAAGAGGTTGTGGCGGCGGTCTGTAGCCGACGCCTGCGTACCTTAAAAAGTCAACGTAGTTTTAATAGTGAGGTGACGTTACCGGCAACCTTACTCGGGCTGACTGCCGACCATCAAGTGGCAGTGCTCGAGATGGGGATGTGGGCGGCGGGTGAGATTCGCTTTCTGGCGACGCTTGCCCGCCCCCAGATCGGTATTGTGACCAATGTTGGCCCTTCGCATCTGGAACGGTTGGGAAGTATCGAGGCCATTGCGAATGCAAAGGCCGAACTGCCTGAGTCGTTGCCCGCCGATGGCTGGTGTATCCTTAATGCCGATGACCACCGGGTGGCGGCAATGGCGAGTCGCACTGCTGCTCGGGTGCTGACCTACGGCTACGCGCCAAACGCCGATGTGCGTTTACTTGATGTGGTGAGTCATGGATTGTACGGGATCGAGTTGACGGTTGGCTATGAAGGCCAGAGTCATCGCCTGACCACACCACTGATCGGTCGCCACCACGCCTATACAGCGCTGGCAGCCATTGCTGCCGGGCTGGTGCTGGGGCTGGACTGGGATGCAATTGCCGAAGGGTTGCGTGAACCGGGTGAACAATTGCGATTGCGTATCGTGCCCGGTCAGCATGGAACAACTATTATCGATGACACCTACAACGCGGCACCACTTTCGACTATTGCTGCGCTTCAGGTACTGGCTGAAACCAAAGGGCGACGGATTGCCGTGTTAGGCGAAATGCTCGAACTGGGTGCAGCCAGCGTTGAAGGTCATCAGCAGGTAGGGGCTGCGGCGGCAACGATGGCCGATGTGCTGGTTGCCGTTGGGCGACAGGCGCATACCATGGCCGAGGCAGCACGTTCAGCCGGAATGCCGGCAGAGCAGATTCTGGTATGCGACAATAATGAGGCGGCGATCAACTTGCTGAACCGGTACATCCAGCCCGGTGACCACCTGCTTATCAAAGGGTCGCGCGGCGTACAGATGGAGACGATTGTTGCCGCCTTGCAGGCTACTACTCGTAACGACACAGGAGAAATTGCGTGAGCGTCCTTCGTGCAGTGCTGGTTCAGGATATGGCGCGTGCCCTCTTGCTTGCTGCGGCAGCGTTTGTGTTGACCCTGATCATCGGTGGGTGGTGGGTACGCTTTGCGCGCCGGCATAAATTGGGGAAGCGTATCCGACCGGATGGCCCCCAGAGTCATCTGGTCAAAGTGGGCACGCCAACCATGGGTGGCATCATGATCGTAAGCACCGTGTTGATCCTGACGATCCTGTTTAACCTGGTTGATCGCTGGTCAATGCTGCTGCCTCTGGGCGTGATGGTGAGTTTTGCCGTCCTGGGTGCGATTGACGACTGGCTGTCGCTGACCGGTTCCCGTTCAAAGACGCACGGCTTTACGGTGCGCTTTAAGTTCTGGATTATGATGGCAGTTGCTTTCGTGGCCAGTCTGGCGCTCTACCTGCCGCAGCCGTATGGTCTGGAGCACGAAGGTCTCGTTCAGATTCCGTTCGTCGGTGAAGTGAATATCGGGTTGTGGTTTATTCCGATTGCAGTGCTGATTATCGTCTTTATCTCGAATGCAGTCAATATCACCGACGGTCTCGATAGCCTGGCTGGTTGGAATCTGACGCTCGCCTTTGGGGCGTATGGCGTGATAACGTTTCTCGCCGAGCCGCGCCTGACCAATCTGATGGCCTTCTGTTTCACCGTAGTGGGTGCCTGCGCTGCCTTTCTCTGGTATAACGCCTATCCGGCGCAGGTGTTTATGGGTGATCTGGGTGCCCTGGCGCTCGGTGCGACCCTGGCTGTGGTGGCATTACAATCGCAGCAGTGGTTACTCTTACCGGTGATAGGGATCGTGTTTGTGGTGGAAGCGTTATCCACCATGATTCAGACCGGCTATTTCAAATGGACAAAATGGCGGTACGGCGAAGGTCGGCGTATCTTCAAGATGGCGCCACTCCATCACCATTTTGAATTGCTCGGCTGGAGTCAACCGCAAGTGACGCAGCGCTTTGTCTTGATCGGCACCGTGGCCGCAATGGTTGGTATCTCGCTGGCGCTGATTTTTGGCCCCCCTGCGACAGGGTTACAGGTCGATCAACCGGGGATCATTGTGATTGAAGGTGATGGGAGCCGGTAATGATAGCGGTGGCAGGAAAACGGGTGCTCGTCATGGGGCTTGGGGTTCACGGCGGCGGCCTGGGAGTGGCACGCTGGCTCTTACGCCATGGTGCCGAAGTGACTGTAACCGATCTCGCTTCGGCTGAGATGCTGGCCGAACCGAAAGCCCAACTTGATGCATTTGCCGCCGAGATTGGGAAGCAGGTGCGCTACACATTGGGCGAACATCGGGCCGAAGATATTCAGGCCGCCGATCTACTGGTAGTTAATCCGGCGGTGCGCCCCGACTCACCCTGGCTGGCGCTCGCCCGGTCGCATGGGGTCAGCATCGAAACCGAGATGACCCTCTTCTTTCGCGCCTGCCCCGGCCCTATCCTGGGAGTGACCGGCACGAAAGGGAAGACGACCACGACCCTGATGCTGGCAGCGATGGTCCGGCAACGCTACCCTGATGCGGTTGTCGCCGGAAACTTGCGCATTTCGGCTTTAGAGGCTCTCGCACAGATCGGGCCGCAGACACCGGTTGTGCTGGAGCTGAGCAGCTTTCAACTCGAACGGCTCGGTGAAGCCGGGTTAAGCCCGGATTATGCCCTGCTGACCAATCTGGGCATTGACCATCTCAACTGGCACGGCTCGTTTGCAGCCTACGCGAACGCCAAGCGCCAGATCATGGCGCATCAGGATGAAGATGGGATTGCGGTTTTACCACCAGAGCAGGCCAAAACCTGGGGGCGTGGCCGGCGCGGTATCATCAGTTTCAGCCTCTCTGATCCAACGGCTGATGCAAAAATTGATGCCGATGGGTATCTGCGCTATCGTGAGGTAATACTCGCGCATCGTTCTGATCTGCGCTTACCCGGTACTCACAATCTGTCCAATGCCCTGGCGGCGGCTACGCTGGCCTACCATTTTGGGATCGAACCGCACGAGATCGTAGCTGCCCTCCAGAGTATGACGGCGGTTGAACACCGGCTGGAGCTGGTCGCAACGATTGATGGCGTGCGGTATATCAATGATACGACGGCGACGAATCCATCGGCAACAGCGGCTGCATTGGCGACTGTTGCGGGGCCGATTGTATTGATCGCCGGCGGTGCCGATAAAGACCTTGATCTGGCATACCTGGCGGACACCATAGCGCAGGGTGCTGCGGCAGTCGTGTTGTTACAGGGAAGTGCAACACCACGATTGCAGACACTCTTGAGCCAGTGCGCACCACAATTGCCGCTCGCCGGGCCTTTTGCCGATCTGTCCACCGCGGTAGCAACAGCCCGCTCGCTTGCTCAACCCGGTGGTGCAATCTTACTTTCGCCCGGATGTGCCAGTTTTGGCATGTTTCGGAATGAGTTTCACCGCGGTGAGGCGTTTCGCCAGATCGTGCGCGAGTTGGCTGGCGGTCGCGCCGGGGAGCAGACGTATGACCCGTCCACCTGATGAATCCGACGATATTGAAGCATTTCTACGTCGAGCCGAGCGCGAGTTTGGCCTTCGTCCCGATCTGCCGGAAGAACCTCCTCCACCTCCACCCCGCCCCGCTCCACCTCGTCCGTTCGTGACACAGAGTTTGCTCTGGGCGATAGGGATTGTCTACGTTCTGAGTTGTGTGCTCAGTGGATCGTTCTTTCAACCCGCATTTCCCGTACTGGCAGTCCTGGGGGCGAAGATCAACGAGCGGATTGCCGATGGTGAACTGTGGCGGCTGTTGACCGCTGTGTTCCTGCACGCGAACCTGATCCATATCTTCTTCAACGGGTATGCGCTCTCGGTGCTGGGGCCAGAGACCGAACGTTTTTATGGTCATGGACGCTTTCTTGCCCTCTATCTGCTCAGTGGACTCGGTGGCAGTATCGCGTCATACGCCCTCTCACCGGCGCCGGCAGTGGGAGCGAGTGGAGCAATCTTCGGTCTGATTGGTGGTCTGGGTGTGTTCTACTATCTCAACCGCCGGGTATTAGGTGAGTTTGGTCAGAATCAGGTGCGAGGCATTGTGGCAATTGCCTTGATTAATCTGTTGATTGGTTTTGCAGCTCAGGGTGTCATCGATAACTGGGGGCATCTCGGTGGATTGATCAGTGGCATTGTGATTGGTGTTGCCCTTGCCCCCCGACTGACCGTTGATCTACGCTTTTTTCCACCGTTGTTCATTCGCCGCTTCCCAATGCAGGGCTGGTTGTGGGTATTTGCCATTGCGCTGGTGATGATTGTCCTGGTACGCCTGGTAACGCCGGCGTAGCGTGCTTGATTGGGAAGTCGGCATTTTGTGAAGGAAAGAAGAGGAGTATGGTCAAGAGTGATGGATCGCGCCCAACACATTTGCTCTTTGACCGCACACATCGCTCGCCAGACCGGATATTACTGGCTACTGTAATCGGGTTAACTGCGTTTGGCCTGATCATGGTCTACAGCGCCAGCTTTGTTGAGGCTGCGGTGTTGTACAGTAATCCATTCTACTACCTGTTTCGGCAGGCAACTGGGGCAGTGATTGGTCTGATAGCGCTGTGGGTCATGCAACGGATCGACTATCGGGTCTGGCAACACTATTCAATTCAGTTGATGGCAGTGGCGTTAGTGCTGCTGGTACTGGTGCTGATCTTACCGGCCAGTATGACCGAGGTGAATGGTTCGCGGTCGTGGATACGTTTTGGTGAAGGATGGCTGGGGGTATTGAGCATTCAACCTGCCGAATTTGTCAAGCTGGCCGTAATCATCTACTTTGCCCACTGGCTCTCGCGGCGTGGTCATCGCTTGGGGGATGTAGCTTATGGTCTGGCACCCTTTGCGGTGATGTTGGGGTTTATCTGTGGCCTGATCATGTTACAGCCGGATTTAGGCACCACGATTATCATTCTGATGATCGGTGGCACCATTTTCTTTGCCGCTGGTGCAAATCTGTTGCATGTGACCGGAGCCGCATTGCTGGCATCGACTGCCTTCTTTGCCATGATCGTCACCTTTCGCAGTGGACGCTGGCAGGCTTTCCTCGATCCCTGGTCGCGGGCCAGTACGGAAGGGTATCAGATCATTCATTCACTATACGCCTTTGGCAGTGGTGGTCTGTTCGGGCAGGGTGTGGGGATGAGCCGGCAAAAGCATCTCTGGCTTCCACAACCACATACTGATACAATCTACGCAATTATCGGTGAAGAGTGGGGATTGCTGGGCACGCTGGCCGTCCTCGTCGCCTTTGTGATTATTGCGGTACGTGGGTATCGGATTGCTGCGCGTGCGCCATCACCCTTTGCCGCCCTGGTTGCGGTGGGTGTTACGTCGTGGATCGTGTTTCAGGCGTTCGTGAATATTGCAGTCACGGTAGCGCTGATACCATTTACCGGTCTCACGCTACCGTTCCTGTCATACGGCAGTTCATCGTTAATTAGTTGTCTCATGGCTACCGGTATCCTGTTGAATATTTCTCGCCATGTCGATCAGTCAAACGCACATACCACAACCACAGTCGCATCCGCTGCCGACAAAGACATTACGCCTCATCCTGTCGGGTGGCGGCACTGGCGGTCACGTCTATCCGGCGCTGGCAGTCGCCCACGCTCTCGCTGATCAGGCACACGTCGTGTACGTAGGGAGTGTTGGGGGGATGGAAGAGCGCATCGTAGCGCGAGAAAGCCGCCTGCCTTTCCGGGCATTACCGGCAGCCGCGGTGCGTGGTCGGGGGCCGGTACAGGCAACTCGTGCCCTGATTACACTGCTGCGTGGTGTGATCGCAGCCGGGCACTTACTGGCTCGCGAGCAACCGGCGGCTATTCTGGGTACCGGTGGCTATGTCTGTGTGCCACTCTTTGTGGCAGCAAGGCTGCGCCGGGTGCCGACGATGATCTATCTGCCGGATGTTGTGCCAGGGCTGGCGGTGCGCATGCTCAGCCGCATTGCCGATCTCACAGCAGTCAATGTCAGCGACTCATTACCACGCTTGGGCTTGCGTGAGGGGGATCGGCGGGCGCTGGTGACCGGCTATCCGGTGCGGGATGAATTGTTTACCACTGATCGGGCAACGGCACGGGCCGCGTTTGGTATTCCACCGGATCAAACAGTGTTACTGGTATATGGTGGTAGTCGGGGCGCACGTAGTATTAATCGGGCAATCGCTGCCCTCCTACCGACGTTGCTGCCACTCTGCACCATTATTCACGTCTGTGGGCGTGAAGGCGATCAGGTCTGGCTGGAGGAAGCAGCGGCTCGTCTTGATCCGGCCCTGCGTGAACGCTACCTGCTCTTCCCCTACCTGGAGAGCGGACACGCGCAAAGTATGACAGCCGCGCTTGTGGCTGCGGATGTCACTGTCTGCCGGAGTGGAGCGTCAACCCTTGCCGAGTTACCGGCAGTTGGTCTGCCGGCGGTGTTGGTACCATACCCGTATGTTCATCAGGACGAGAATGCCGATTATCTGGTTCAACGGGGTGCCGCACTGAAGGTGGCCGATCATGCAATGCTTGGTGACGGCGCGCCAGCAGAGGGGCCACTGGCGCGGGCAATCCGACAATTGGTGAACGACCAGGAGAAGCGGAAGCAGATGGCAGCACGCAGCCGCGCTTTGGCTCGTCCTGATGCGGCGCAAAGGTTGGCCGAAGCACTACTTGACCTCGCATCGAGGAGTTCAGCATGATTGAGCAATGGATGATAATCCCGCTTGCGCAGCCGGTCATTACACTCAATTTGAATGGTGTGGCCATTTTGCTCATTCTGATGGCGATAGGCGGATATGCCGGCTATCAGCAGGGTATGCGGAACCTGTTGACCCTGGCACTCTGGACGATTATTGCCTATATCACCTGCGTTCAGGGTGGCGATTTTATCGTCGGTGTGATCAATCGCATATGGGTCAATGCACCACGATTTGCGGCCTTTCTGATCGGCAATGATCCCTCGCTGGTTCCGCCGCTGGATCCGTTGATTACCCCAGGATTTCAGGTTCCGCTCTTCTTTCGGCTGATGGCGTTTATTGCGCTGATCCTGTTAGGCATGTTTTTCGATAGTAAAGCAGCCTGGAAAGGTCCACCCAAAGAGCGATTGGCCCGGCCATTAGGCTTATTTGTCGGTGCACTGATCGCTCTGCTGTGGACGAACGCCGCAGTGGTCTTTTGGCGCGAGTTTGTGAACAATGGTGGCATTCTCGAGGGGCCGATTGCCACATTGTTGAATGTATTGCCCGACGTGAGTATTTTGCTACCATCGCTGATTGCGATCTTCTTCATGATTTTAGGCTTGATTATTTTGTTCAACTTTCCGAAGGTTTGGAAACCGTGAGTCACTATCATATCATCGGGATTGCCGGAGCAGGGATGAGCGCGATTGCCCATCTGCTGCTCGACCAGGGTCATACAGTGAGCGGTTCGGACTTGACCGCAAACCACGCTACGGCTGCACTCCAGGCCCGGGGTGTACAGGTCTGGCGTGGTCATGATCCGGCGTATGTGCAGGGTGCCGATGTTGTTCTGGCGACAGCAGCAATTCGTGGCACCCACCCTGAATTAGAGGCGGCTGCGGCGGCAGGGATCCCTCGCCTGAGTCGGGCCGACTTGTGGCGTCTGTGGTCAGAACAGCGCCCGGTGATTGCTATCGCCGGGACCCATGGCAAGACCACAACCACCGCATTGACAGCGCTGGCGTTGCGTGGTGCCGGGATCAGGTGTGGTTTTCTGATCGGTGCTGATGTGCCGGCGCTGGGTGGGAGCGCACAATGGGGCGATCCAGAAGCACCACTGGTGATCGAAGCCGATGAATACGACCGGGTCTTTCTGGCGCTGACACCGGCGCTGGCGATTATTACCAATGTCGAATGGGATCATCCCGATGTCTACCCCACGCCATCTGAGTACACGGCAGCCTTTGCCGCCTTTTCCCGCCAGGTGCGTGATCCACGCCGGTTACTGGTCTGCGCCGATGATCCCGGTGCCCTCGCTCTTGCCGGGCAGAGTGAAGCCCGCCTGTACGGGATCGATGAGCACATTGCCACCGATCCGGTCTCTTGTCGACTGGCCCCACTCGACTGGACGGCAAGTGGGGTGACAGGAACTGCTACCGGTCAACAGTTTGATCTCTGGTACTACGACCGGCGTTCGTTCGGACGACGGCTGGCCGCGACAGTCACGCTGGCTATTCCTGGTGAACATAATGTACGAAATGCAACCGCAGCACTGGCAGCGGCTGCGCTATGGGGCGCCGATCTGCGTACAGCCGTCACTGCACTGGCAGAGTATCGTGGCAGTAGCCGCCGGTTTGAGTGGCGGGGTGATGTTGGTGGGATCACAGTGATCGACGATTATGCCCATCACCCGACCGAGGTGCAGGCCACGCTTCTGGCTGCCCGTCAGCGCTATCCGGATCGACGACTCATCGTCTATTTGCAACCGCACACCTTCAGTCGCACGCGCAGCCTCTGGGATCAGTGGCCGGCAGCGTTTCGTGAGGCAGCCGTTGTGCTGGTCGGTGATATTTATCCGGCCCGTGAGCAAGGCGATCCGGTTGCGCTGGCCCAGTCGCTGGTTGACCATCTGATTGCGCACGGTATTCCGGCGCGCTACGCCGGCCCATCGGCGCTCGCGCCATCCGCACTGCTTGCGGTAGCGCAATCCGGTGATGTCGTGTTGACCCTGGGGGCCGGTGATAGTGATCAGGTGGCAGCAGCGTTTCTCGAACAGCGCAGCGCAATGTCAGAGGAGAGATGAGATGCCAGTTACATTACCGGTAACGTTATACCCCGATGAGCCAATGGCGCGCCATTCGTCGTGGCGAGCCGGAGGAACGGCGCGTTATTATGCCGAGCCGGCCACACCCGATGAAGCCATTGCGCTGGCGGCCTGGGCCAGAGAGCAGCAGTTGCCGTTGATCTGGATCGGTCGCGGAACGAATTTACTTGTACGCGACGAAGGATTTGACGGCGTGATTGCGTCGTATCGCGGGCAACGCTGGGAACTGATCGAACACGGCGAGACTGCTGAAGTATGGATTGAAGCCGGTGCGCCAATGGCCGGAACGGCCCGGCGGCTGGCGGCAATGGGATGGGCCGGTCTGGAGTGGGCCGAGGGTCTGCCCGGTGCAGTTGGTGGCGCGATTGTTGGCAATGCCGGTTGTTATGGCGGGAGTGTAGCCGAAGTGCTCATTGCCGCTGATCTGTTGATCAATGGTAGCGAGTGCGTTGAATGGTCGGTACACGATCTGGCATACACATATCGCGAGAGTGTACTCAAGCAACTACTGCATGCCGCGATCCCACCGCTGGTGCTGGCCGGTCGCTTCCGCTTGCAGCGCGGCGATCCGGCGGCATTGACGGCGCGGATGAAAGCGATTGCTGCCGAACGCAAACAGAAGACACCGGCAGGTAGTTCGTGCGGCAGTGTCTTCAAAAATCCGGCAGGGGATTTTGCCGGTCGTCTGATCGAGGCTGCCGGTCTCAAAGGTGTACGGATCGGTGATGCAGAGATTAGTACATTGCACGCCAATTACATTATCAATCGTGGGCAGGCCCGGGCCGCCGATATTCTGGCGTTAATTGATCTGGCTCGCACGAAAGTTGCTGATCAATTTGGGATTACGCTTCAGCTCGAAGTGCGGATTATTTAGAGGCTGAGATGATCAAAATAGTGAATGAAATACCGAAAAGTGATCAGTATAAACGAAACAATAAGCAAAATTGGATTGCCATGCTCGTTGTTGTAGATAACGATCGTCTCACCGATCGATACGTGTGGTAGAGGAGGCAGTGAATGACCAATGCGATCACCGTTGCCGTCGTGTTTGGCGGGCAAAGTGGCGAGCACGAAGTGTCATTAGTATCAGCCCACGCCGTGATGAGCAATCTTGATCCGGCGCGCTACCAGATTGAAGCGATCGGTATTGGTAAAGACGGTCAGTGGTGGCATGGGCCTGGGGCACTGGCAAAACTGATGGCCGAAGCCGATCCTGCCCGGTTGCCGGCCAGTGCAGCGCAGGTTGCAGCGGGGCCGGTGCATGCGCTTGGGCGCGTTGGCGCGCCGGGATGGGAGCTACCTGCGGCTGATGTTATCTTCCCGGTTTTACACGGCCCGTATGGCGAAGATGGCACCATTCAGGGGTTGCTTGAACTGGCCGGTCGTCCGTATGTCGGGTGTGGCGTGGCAGCCAGTGCAGTTGGGATGGACAAAGGTCTGATGAAAGCCGCGTTCGCCGCTGCCGGCTTGCCGGTGTTGCCGTGGGTGTTAGTGCGTCGTAGCGAACTGGCTGATGAGTCTGGCCTGTGTGCACGGCTTGAGGCTGCCCTGCGCTATCCGATGTTTGTGAAACCGGCCAATCTCGGCAGTAGTGTGGGAGTGAGTAAAGTTCGTGATCGGGCCGAATTGCTGGCCGGTCTCCACGAAGCGGCTCGCTATGATCGGCGGCTTATCGTCGAGCAGGGTATCCCGGCACGCGAAATTGAAATCTCGGTGTTGGGGAATGATGAGGTCGTTGCCAGCATTCCCGGCGAGATCATTCCTGCCGGCGAATGGTATGACTACCACGCCAAGTATATTGACGGCGGTTCGCAGACGATCGTACCTGCCGATCTCAGTCCAGATCAGATCACGCAGGTGCAGGAACTGGCAATTCGGGCTTTTCAGGCCATTGATGGGGCCGGCCTGGCGCGAGTAGATTTTCTGCTTGACCGCGAGCAGGGCACGCTCTGGGTGAATGAAGTGAATACGATGCCAGGCTTTACCCCGATCAGCATGTACCCCAAAATGTGGGCAGCAAGCGGCCTGTCTTACGCTCAGTTGCTGGATCGACTGGTTGATCTGGCATTGGAACGTGCCAGGCGGTGAGGAGAGAGGGCATGGAATACAATCCGCCAAATACTCGTGAACGAATCGCCGCCCGCCGTCAGCGCTTGCGGCGAAACAGCACCGAGCCGGTCGTGCCCGGTTGGCGCTGGCGATTGCGTGAAGGCTTACGGAGCGGGCGGATTGTTAGCGGTATCGTGTTTGTCATCAGTTGTTTTGCGCTCTTCTACGTCCTGTTCAGCAGTCGGTTTCGGGTGCAGACGGTAGAAGTTGTTGGAGCTGAGTTTTTAAGCCCGGAGCGTATTGTTGCCGCTGTTCCGCTGCGGGGGCTACCGATCTGGCTGATTGATGAAGAGCAGGCTGTTGCGCCATTGTTAACCAGTCCGTTTGTAGAGGAAGCCCGGCTGACGCTCAGTTTACCTGATCGAGCGCGGATTGTGATTGTCGAGCGCCAACCGGCGATTTATTGGCGAACCGGCGGGGTTGATTATCTGGTTGATCGGCAGGGGTATGTGATCGAAACTGCGGCAACACCGCCCGTCGAAGATGAGTTAGTGATTGTCGATAGCTCAAATCTGCCGGTCGAGCCAGGGATGCGACTGGATACCGATGCGCTGACGCTGGCCCGAGAACTGGCTTTTGTGCTACCTGACCAGCTTGGATTACATCCGACAGAGATTGGATGGGATTTTGGTTTAGGGGTATTTGTGCGCACAGCGCAGGATCAAATGATTGTTTTTGGCCGTAGTGAAAGGCTGGAACGCAAATTGACAATTCTTGCGTATTTGCTCGCCGATGGCACACCGTTTACCTATCTTGATCTACGACCAGTCAATCCATTTTATCAATATCGCCCCGACAGCAGCTCATAAACGACACCCGTTGGGGCAGGCAGTGAGGACACTATGGCACGCACCATGGCACGCACCATTGTTGGCATAGATGTAGGGACAAGTAAAATCTGTACCATCGTCGGCCAGATCGGTGATGGACGACGGCTGAATATTCTCGGTGTTGGGATGGTGCCCAGCCGTGGGATCGACAAAGGAGTGGTCGTCAATATTGACGATGCCGCCACTGCAATCGAAGCCAGCCTGGAAAAGGCTGAACGCGCCAGCGGTTTGCGGATCAGTCACGCCTTTGTCGGGGTTGCCGGTCGTCACATTTCGTCACTTAACAGTCGGGGAGTGGCAGCCGTTCAGAATCCCGACGGGATCACCCGGCAAGACGTGGCGCGGGCAGTGGAAGCAGCGCAACTGGTAGCGTTACCCACGCAGCGAGAGATCATTCACGTCATTCCCCGTACCTATGTGATCGATGGCAATGATGGGATTCGCGATCCGATTGGGATGAGCGGGTTGCGCCTTGAGGTGGAGACACACATCATCACCGGCGAGGCGATGGCAATTCAGAACCTGATCCGGAGCGTCGAACGGGCGGGTGTACAGATTGATGATCTGGTCTTACAGCCGCTGGCTGCCGCCGAAGCAGTGCTCAGCGATGATGACAAAGAGCGTGGCGTGATGCTCATCGATATCGGCGGCGCCACCACCGATCTCGCCATTTTTGCCCAGGGCGGGGTATGGCATACCGGAGTAATCCCGGTTGGTGGGCAGCACTTCACCAACGATATTGTCTATGTCTTGCATACGCCGCCAAATACCGCCGAGTATTTAAAACTGCGCTACGGCAGCGCAATTGCCGGTAATCCGCCCGCACCGGGTGATGAGAGTGATCTCATCGATGCGGAAACATTGACGGTAGGTGAAAAGCAACAGATCAGTGCTCATCTCTTGAAACAGGTTCTACAGGCACGTGCCGAAGAACTTATTGAGCTGATCGTCGCTGAAGCCCGCCGGAGCGGCTACGAAGGCATGCTTCCGGCTGGCATTGTCTTGACCGGAGGTGGGGCGCAGCTCAGTCGCTTCGACGATCTGCTGCGTGACGACCTGGGATTACCGGTACGAATCGGTATCCCAGGGGGGTTGGGGGGTCTCACCGACTCACTCGACTCACCGGCATATGCCACGGCTGTTGGGCTTTTGCGATGGGGAATGCGCTACGGTGGGCGGCCACCTGAGCAGTCCTCGTCTGATGATACGAGTTCACTTTACGAGCGCTTCCGCCGCTGGTTGCGCGAATTATTGCCATAACTACCAGTTCAAGGAGGGTTACACATGGTTGATCGCAGTAGCAATGGCTTCTCGTTGGAAGACTTCGCTCAGATCAAAGTCATTGGCGTTGGCGGCGGCGGCAGCAACGCAGTTGATCGCATGATTGCTGCCGGCGTACAGGGAGTTGAGTTTATTACGGTGAATACCGACGTTCAGGCTCTGATGCACTCGCTGGCGCCGGTGCGGATTCGGATCGGCGATAAGCTGACCCGTGGCCTCGGCAGTGGTGGTAATCCGGTTATCGGTCAGAAGGCTGCCGAGGAGAACCAGGAAGACATCTACGAGCAGTTGAAGGGGGCCGATATGGTCTTCGTCGCTGCCGGGATGGGTGGCGGTACCGGTACCGGTGCATCACCGATCATTGCCGGGATTGCCCACGATCTCGGCGCGTTGACCGTTGGTGTGGTGACGCGCCCCTTCACCTTCGAGGGCAATCATCGCCGAAAGGTCGCTGAGGCCGGGATCGAGCAGTTGCGTCCGGTTGTTGATACGCTGATTGTGATTCCCAACGACCGTCTGTTGCAGACGGCCAGCAAGAATACGACCTTCCAGCAGGCGTTTCAGATGGCTGATGATGTTTTGCGCCAGGGCATTCAGGGTATCTCGGATTTGATCACCCAGCGTGGGTTGATCAATGTGGACTTTGCCGACGTTAAGACCATCATGGCCCAGCAGGGTTCGGCGCTGATGGCGGTTGGCTTCGGCAAAGGCGATACACGAGCACTCGATGCTGTGAATCAGGCGATTGCCAGCCCATTGCTTGAAGTAAGTATTGATGGTGCCAAAGGCGTGCTCTTCAACATCACCGGTGGTGAGGATTTGGGGATTATGGAAGTCTATGAAGCGGCTGATATTGTGGCCAAGCAGGTTGATCCCGACGCCAATATCATTATCGGCGCGGTGATCGATCCAAACTTCCCGCCCGGTGAGATCAAGATTACCCTTATCGCGACCGGCTTTGATGTCAATCGCAACTCGAATGTACAGCGCACCCGCTCGTACCCAACGGTAGCGACCAGCACCGGCCAGGCGACCGGTCAGATTGGTGGCAGTCAGGCAACCCAGCAGCGACCACGCCAGCCGACCCAGACCCCGACGACACCGCCGGTGCAGCCGGTACGACCGGCGATCACGAACGATGATCTCGATATTCCGCCCTTCCTGCGCGGACGTGATCGCAATCGCCAGCGTTAGGCGTATGGGAAGCATGCGAAGCGAGGGTGGGTGAAGGCATGCCTTCACCCACCCGGTGCGGTAGATGTGCTGTATCAAGTCGATTTGCCACCTGTGCTGCTCAACGGAGTGTAAACCCCAGCATCAAGGCCAGGTCGCGTACTACTGCCTGAGCTGCACTCACATCACGGCCTTCTTTCGCTCCATCAATGATCATACCGGCCATCGTGTGCAGAACGGCCAGGACGGTTGGGGTATCGAGATCATCGTTCATCGCGGCAATGACATCGTTACGGCCTCGGCTGACGTCGAGCGGGCTATGCGAGCCGCCGGTGACACTCAGCGCCTGTCGCAGATCGGCAGCGTATTGCTCGTAGCGCACGAGGGCATCGCGACGGTAATCAAAATCTTCGCGGTAGTGTTCACTCAGCAAATACCAGCGGATCGCATCGGGATGGTGCTCGCGTAAGGCATCGCGGGCAAACACCAGATTCCCCAGCGACTTACTCATCTTTTCGCCGTCGAGCCAGACCAGACCGACGTGCATCCAGAAGCGGGCAAAAGGCCGTTTGCCGGTTGCCGATTCACTCTGGGCAATTTCGCAGGAATGGTGGGGAAAGATCAGATCGGCTCCACCGCCGTGAATATCGATCTGCTCCCCCAGGTAGCGTTGTGACATCGCGCTACACTCGATATGCCAGCCTGGTCGCCCCAGCCCCCACGGACTCTCCCATTTCGGTTCGTCGGGATTACCACGCTGCCAGAGCACAAAGTCAAGGGGATCGCGTTTATTGGGGTCGTGCGGGTTATTCCCTCTCTGGTTGGCGATGGCGAGCAATTCGCTATAGCCCATACGGGCCATGCGACCAAAGTCGGGGTCGGTTTGAATACTGAAATAGACATTGCCATCAACAACGTAAGCGTGACCCAGCTCGATCAGTCGCTCGATGATGGGGATCATCGTGCCAACCTCTTCACTCACCCGCGGGAAGAAAGTTGGGGGTAAGATATTCAGGTCGGCACAATCGGCCCGGAGTTGTCTGATCTGACGTTCGGCCAGCTCATCCCATTGCACGCCATCACGGCGGGCGCGCTCAAACAGCGGATCATCAACATCGGTAACATTCTGACAGTAACGCACGGTCGCCCCTTGCCACTGAAGGTAACGCACCAACACATCAAAGACGATAAATGTGCGAGCGTGACCCATATGGGTGGTGTCGTAAGGGGTGACACCACAAACATACAGCGTAACGGGCCGGTCGGTTGGGACAGTGAAGGTTTCGCGGGTTCGTGATAGCGTACTGAAGAGCTGCATAGGAACTATCCTTTGCTGAAACCATCCAGGATGGTTAGTTCGAGTCTCATATAGTATGGTACCACTACTATTGCTCAGACAGATATTGTTGTTTGATGCAAATCATGGGGTAATAACCGGTACCTGAGCTGCGATGGTGGGATCAACCTCAAGCACTGTTGCCGACATCCAGCCAGTCTGACCATCGCTGAGGCGCACCAGATACCAGTTGGCCCGTTGCCCCTCCAGGATAACTTCGGTGTTGACGGGGAGAACGGTAATGACCCGAAACGACGTGCCCGGGCCTTGCCGCACGTTTGCTTCCACACTCACCCGTCCGCGCAGAGGATTGATGGTTGGAGTGATCGTGGGTGATGGGGCCAGCACGATGATCACCGATGTGCGAACCGGCTCTGGCGTGACCGGCGTCACCGTCGGCAAGCGCGGGATGGTCGGGAAGGGACTGGGAGTTGGGGGAAGGGCTGCCGCCAGATCAATACAGGCCGAGAGGAGAACAAGGCATCCCAGCCACAGACAGCTCCTGGTCAGGTAAAAAATTCGTTGTCTCATAGGCGTACTCGCTATCATCGAACTTCTTACCTGTATCATACCAATCCCGGCAGGAACATGCATGATAAAGAGCGTCTGTGTTGCGACACAGACGCTCTTTGTATCTGGTCGGGGCGAGTGGATTTGAACCACCGACCTCCGCGACCCGAACGCGGCGCTCTACCAGGCTGAGCCACGCCCCGTATTGTGAGAGCCTGATCACTCTCGCTGGTGCCGAAGGTGGGACTTGAACCCACACGGGGGTTGATCCCCAGCGGTTTTTGAGACCGCCGCGTCTGCCATTCCGCCACTTCGGCGCGACATCGCAGATTATAGCAGTCAATGGCCGGTTCGTCAAGGATAGCACGCCGGGTAGGGGTCAGCAGAGGTGAATGTGCGCTCAGGAACGAACAGGACATGTGAGCGTATGCGGAAGATGGAACTTAGAGATAGCCTGAACGCCATCACCCTAACCTCTTTTCAATATGCACACACGCTGCGTTCGCGCATATACCTGTCCGGCTTGAATGCAGCGGGAGCGAGGAGATCAGAGACCTGCGCGGGGCGTCCAGAAGAAGTGTAGAACCTGTTTCAAAAACATTTACTGGAAGTTATCTCATTTATTACTGACAGACTCTAAGATCGTGACGAGCACATACAACCTCCTCGCCTGGCAGGATCAACGGCGTGCCACGCACCGGATCATGAGCACGGCGCTGCGGCAACCATGCTGCCGCACTCCACATGCCGCGATACGCGCATAACGAGCGGGCAAGGTAACCAATCCGATAAGCCCTCCTCGCTGCCATACCAGCAGCTTGAGAGCAGGAATAATATGCTGGCGTAGCGATTGGTAAGCGTTCATTCACCTGTGCGACCGTCTGAGAGCACGACAGCACAGCTTTTATGAAATAAGTTCTGGTAGTTCAGATATTCTCCCTGAACTCGCTCGTGCGGGAGAAGGGAGACCAGTGGCCTGCGCTAGTGGTATAATTGGCTAGAAACGATAGCTACGGTAGTTCGCTATGCTGATGCCTGATCGACTTCCAGACAATCTGACCGTGCGGGGAACGAATGATGCGTACACGGTGCTCAACCTCATCGGTCGTGGGGGTATGGGAGCAGTGTACCGTGTCCGGCGAGTGAGTGACGGTAGTATCTGGGCCTTGAAAGAGATGCGTCCGCTTGGCGACATCAGTGATGAAGAGCTAGCTGAAACACAACAGCTTTTTTTGCAAGAGGCTGAACTACTGCGCTCACTTTCCTTCCCCAACTTACCGGTTGTGATCGACCTCTTTGCCTACGAAGGTCGGCCAACCATGATTATGGAGTTCGTTCCCGGTAAGACGCTGGAAGCCATTCTCCGTGAAGCGAATGCCCCCATGCTTGAACAGCAGGTCATCGCGTATGGGATTCAGCTTTGTCGTGTTCTGCACTATTTGCATACGCGACAGCCACCGATTATCTACCGTGATCTGAAACCGGCAAATGTGATTCTGACGCCGGATGGTGTGTTGAAGCTGATCGATTTTGGGGTGGCACGCCGGCATAAAGTCGGCAAGACGAAAGATACGATTGCGATGGGGTCAGCCGGTTATGCCCCACCTGAGCAATACGGTCGTGGCCAAACCGATGCCGCTTCAGATGTTTATGCCCTTGGCGCGACGATGCTGCATCTGTTGACGGCCATTCCACCGGTACCGTTGCAACCTCCCCGACGGGGTGAGATCATCAGAATCAATCGCTCGGTCACACCTGAAACAGAAGCGATTATTATTCGCGCGATGAGTCTGGAGCGCGAGAAACGCTTCGCCAGTTGTCTCGACATGGAGCAGGCGCTCCATAAGCGTTTGAATACGCCATACGTGGATCCGACGCTTCGGATGCAGCCGCTGCCATCCACAAAGCCGGCAGCGCCACCACCGGTTGTGTCCCCACCTGCATCAACGTTACCCGGTGCAGGGGAGGGCGTGGGGGTGGTTTGTGATCAATGTGGACGTCTGAACAAACCGCAGGCACGATTTTGTGCCGGTTGTGGTACGGCCCTGTCTGGCAAAGACGTCGTGACGGAGCCACCACTGCGTAAACCACCGGCACGTCTGATCCTGCGCTCTCCTTATCGCACCTGGGAAGTTGTGCTAGATCGTTCGCCGATCCGGATCGGACGCCGTGATCCGCGACGGGCTCATTTTCCCGAAATCGATCTGGCAGAACACGACCGCGGGATTGCTTCCCGCCTGCATGCAATTATCGAACGACGTGGCGATCACTATATTCTCACCGATCAGAAGAGCACCAATGGGACGGAGATTAACGGTAAGCAAATTTTGCCCAACGTGCCGCAGCGTCTGCAAACCGGTGATCGGATCAAGATCGGTGAGGTAGAGATGGAGTTTCGGTGGAACTGAAAGCACTCATTCTCCGCGCTCCCGGTATTAATCGGGATGCAGATGCAGCGCTGGCCTGTGAGCTGGCCGGTGCCCAGCCCGAACGAATTCACGTCAATCGGTTGATCGAGCGCTCAATTCGATTGACTGACTATGCAATGCTGATTATTCCGGGTGGTTTCTCGTATGGCGATCACCTGGGTGCCGGTCGCTTGCTGGCAGTTGATTTGATCCATCGCCTTGGCGAAGAACTTGAACGCTTTGTTGCCGATGGCCGGCCCGTCATTGGCATCTGTAACGGCTTTCAAGTGTTGGTGAAAGCAGGCTTACTACCTGGCCCGCTGCGGCAGTCACCGCGGGTAACCCTGACGACAAACGAATCGCAGCAGTTTGAATGTCGCTGGGTGCAGCTCGAAGCAGTAGCGCATAGTCGGTGTCTGTTTACGCAGGGTATCGAGCAGCCCATTGAAGTGCCGGTTGCCCATGGTGAAGGACGAATTGCTGTTCGGGATGAGGCAACCCTGGCCGAATTAGAAGCGAATGGGCTGGTAGCACTTCGCTATGTCGGCGAGGGGTATCCGGCGAATCCCAACGGGTCACCACACGCGATTGCCGGTCTGTGCAATGCGCAGGGGAATGTACTGGGGTTGATGCCGCACCCCGAAAATGCTGTGTTGCCCCACCAGCATCCACGCTGGACACGCGAACCGGCCCGACGTGAGGGCGATGGGTTGCAGATTTTTCGCAATGCCGTGCGCTACGCCGCGTCGCTGTAGCGTGCAGGTAGCACGTCTTGCTGCTGGAAAGCCACCCTTAGCGGTGGGTATTGATCTTTTTCATCAAACACAATGGCAACCGGGCGTATGTTATACCTGCCCTGGATTGCAATTCAACCTGAGAGAAAGCAGAGTGCAGTATGGTTCTCTATCCGCCTGACGATCCGTTTCTGATTAGCTTTACCTTGTTTGGTATGCCGATTGTGGTGCGCTGGTACGGTGCCATCATTATGACCGGTGCTCTGATCGCGGCAATGCTGGCTTCGCGCCGTGCCGTTGCCCGTGGCTACCATCCCGATCACGTCTGGAACCAGTTGATGCTGGGGTTGATCCTTGGCATCGCAGGAGCACGCATTTACTACGTGATCTTTGAGTGGGAACGTTTCGCACCAGATCCGTGGAGTGCGCTGAACCTGACAACTGGCGGAATCGCCATTCACGGGGCGATTATCGGCGCATTGCTCTCAACCGTGATCTACACGCGCTATGCTAAATTGCCGTACTGGGACTGGCTCGATGTCTGTGTGCCCGGTTTTCTGCTGGCGCAAAGCATCGGGCGCTGGGGAAACTTTTTCAACCAGGAAGCGTATGGACGACCAACGGATCTGCCCTTCGGGTTGCGGATCGATCCGCAATATCGCTTACCACCCTACAACGATCTGTCTACGTACCCGATAACAACCCTCTTTCATCCTACCTTTCTGTACGAGTCGGTTTGGAATCTGGTCGGCGTGGGGGTTCTGCTCTGGCTCGACCGGCGGTTCGGTCGTTTGGCGCCACCTGTACAGCGTCGGCTGAATCCGGGCGATTTGTTGTTTTTGTACGGTATCATCTATTCGATTGGGCGGTTCTGGGTTGAAGGTTTGCGTACCGATAGTCTGTGTGCAAATGGGATCGGTGGCGAATGTGAGGGGAGTGTTCGGGTTGCGCAACTGGTCAGCGTGACGACAATTGTGCTGTGTGCATTCCTCCTCTACCTGAACCATCGCCGCCCCTTTGCCGGGTCGTCTACCGGGGCGCAGGTTGAGGCGGCGCAGGAGGGGTAGGGGAGAGGAGATAGGAGATAGAGGAGATAGGAGATAGGAGATAGGAGCGAGGGGAGAGAAGAGAGGAGCGAGGGGAGAGAAGAGAGGAGCGAGGGGAGAGAAGAGAGGAGCGAGGGGAGAGAAGAGAGGAGCGAGGGGCGAGAAGAGAGAAGCGAGGGGCGAGAAGAGAGGAGCGAGGGGAGAAAGTGGGGAGTTGGGTGAGGTGTAGATCGGGTGTGATGTCGAGTCTGGTTTCGCGTCATCGTGTGCTATCTACTGTCACCCGCATGCTGTGTCTTTGAGTGCTCCATTGTGGTGGATAAGCACTGGTACCCTCCGGGAGTGAGAGACTCCGGCGCATTCCCTGGCTCCACCAACACACAGTGCCTGCGTCACGCGAGGTATTGCCACAGCGAACCGGCGCACGACAGTGGGAGACATTCGGTATCAGCATTCTCTTGCTCCTTGTAGTTCCGGGGACGGACAGAACAATTTACCTCATCAGAAAGGTACAGATCGCACTTCTGCTCTCCTCTCTCCCGCACTGCGCTATGCATTACCCATAACTATAACGCACGGTGTCAACCATGCGCTATCTTGAGCAACATGCCAGGGAACAGTCGTACCGTGAGCGGTGCGCATCAGGGACGGAATGCGGAATGATTGCAGCGGGAGACATCGTGCCGAACCGTGGGGCAGGGTGCTTGAGCTGATGTCATTACGCTGTGCTATCGTGCGCCTGTCGCCTACGTGCCCTGATGATGGGGATGGCGGAACGCAGGTAGGCAGCCTGCCCCACAGCGTGCTGTTTCCGGTGGTGGGTAGAGGCGGGTTCCGTAGGGGCGGGTTCTCAACCCGCCCCTACGGACGGTGCCTGTGCCATTCACCTGACCATCCAAGGGAGGCAGTAAATGGGAATGTCTTGTATCGCGTGCAATGGATAGTTTTTCAGATGTGATCTCAGCCTCCACGCTCACCTCTCCCGCACGGCGCTATGCCTTACCCATAACCGGGTGGTCAACTTCTTCGCTCACCAGCAGCGTCTATCTCATCGTGCGCGATCTTGGGCACTATCGTGTTGCACGCTGTTGTGTGGGTCTCACGTCACGAACGGGAAGCGGATGGGAGCAGCGGGGGTAGCCGTTGTATCAACCCGTGGCGCAGGCGTCAAGCCTGCGCACCAGCGGTCACGGCCAGCACCTGCCGGCGGTAGTGGGGATGTCTCCACACGAGCTGGAAGCCCACGCCACGAGTAGCGCTGGCAGTCTGGCCTAACGCAGCGTGATATGTGGGTAATGCATAGCGCACTGTGGGCAAGGGCCAGAGGTGAGGGTATTCGGTGCACGGAATTACATGCGTTATTCTAGCCCTTGCCGCACAATCGCTCGTACAACTGTCGAAAGCCTTCACCGAGTGGACGGTAGCCGAAATGAGTGACGACCTTCGCCCGGCCATGCTCGCCAAAACGGCGGCGCAGGGCCGCATCTTCACCGAGAATCTGTACCTTTTCGGCATAACCCGCCACATCATCACGGGCTACCAGAAACCCATTCTCGCCATCGTCAACCACTTCGGGTAACGCAGCGACGTTGGTGGTGACGACCGGGCGCCCACAGGCCAGCGCTTCTGCCGGTGCAATCCCAAAACCCTCTAGCCGTGATGGAAAGAGTAGAATGTCGCAGCTCTGGTAGGCGGCCACCAGACCATCCCGATCCGGTGAACCGATTGGGATCATGCGGGGATGGGGTGGCCCGGTATCGCGTCCCTGAAAGCCACCAGTGTAATACAGTACATAGTCTTCAGGCAGCCGATCCATAATCCGTGGCAGCAGATCAAAGCCTTTACGACGGGTACGATTGCCGACGAAGAGCAGGCGAATCCGGCCATTTGCCGGCGGCAGGCCATCGTCGCGGCGCTGCATACCCGGCGGCGGCACAAAGACATCGGTGTCAATGCCATCGTAGATGAGAACGGTATCGCGCCGGCCATAGGTCGCTTCGACCATACGTTGGGTAAAACGGCTGACGCAAACCACTGCATCGGCGTAGGCGATGGAAAGCCCGTCGTAGCGCGACTCGACCAGGCGGTAGAAGAGGCGCTGGGCAAATGAACTGTACGGTTGCAGATCGGGATCGGTGGTCAGGTGATGCACGGTGGTGACCACCGGTCGGTCGTACCCGCGTAGACTGAAGGCTATGCGGGATCGGCCCTGGACGACATCAAACCGTCGCACCACATCGGCGGGCAGTATATTGGGAATTAACATCGGCAGAAAATTGTACAGCTCAGGCAGCCGTAGCAGTTCAGAGGCCAGGCCGGCGCGACGGGTGGCACGGGTGATGTTCTGAATGCCGAAATCAACACCGCCCCGGCCCAATGGCGAGATGTAGAGAGGTCGTAGCATACTGACAATTCTCAGCTTTTGCGCGCTCAGCGCTATTTCAGGTTGACACAGTTCACCAGTAGTCACCGCAGAATGGTGGCAGGCCATCGAGTGCCTGTTCGAGCAGCGTCAATGCCTGCCGGTTCGGTGCGGCGAGGAGACCGAACGCAGCCGCTGTGCGTGGGCGGAGATAGCGGCTGAGAAGCTGGCTGAGGGTGGCACTGGTACAGGCGAGATCGGCCTCACCGGCCCCCAGTCGGGTAACTTCTGCCCGCCCATTATCCAATGCGATCTGATAGCGTCCGGCATTGTCGGGAAGCCAGTCATCGCTAATCTGGATGGTTAGACGCCCGTTGCCAACCGGTGCGAAGGGATAGTCGCTCAACAGGCGTGCGGTATCGAGCACGCGCTGCATGAAGAGTGGGACAACAGACGTAGGGGCTGGTGCCGGCAGCAGCGCATTCAGTGGGGCATCGATAGGCGTTGGTATCTCAGCCGCCACAATCTGATCGGCATGCCGGGCGATGAAGACGAAGAGCTGGGCGCGGGCGACCGGATCGAGGGCCACAATGTCCCGACACACCAACCGATCACCCTGCTCGTTCCGTTCCAGACGATAGATCAGGTATGAGCGGCCACGTCCCTGTTCGTCGCGCCAGATAAAGGCGTGGTACGGATCACCGCTCCAGGTGTGCAGCACATCCACCTGCCACCAGTCGTGATCGCGCACCAGTGGGCCATACCGTCCACGTAGCGCACCGCGGTAGATGGTATCGAGTTCGGCGATATGGGCAGCGGTTGCAGCAACGTATGTACCGGGGGTGGCAGCAAACGATTGCAGAAGATCAGGCGACGCCTGAACCAGCCGGCGTTCACCGGCCAGTGCCCAGCCCAGGCGCTGGTAGAACGTGTGACGGAAGGGATAGAGGAGCGCCAGCACAGCTCCGCGTTCGCGCAGTTCAGCACAGGCGTAGCGCAGCAATTGTTCGGCGTAGCCACGTCGGCGATGTTGCGGCCAGGTCGCTACACTGCCAATCGCGCCAACCGCCAGCTCTCCGTACCCGGCCTGCATCTGAAACGGCATGATCTGCAACTGCGCGACAGGTTCGCCATCAACAAACAGGCCGCGCAGTTGGGCAATGACTGCCGGGGTGTAGCGACCACGGTGATACTGGCGGGCGAACGCATAACTGTCCAGCGCCCAGAATTGCTCGAATTCTGCCGGCGAGAGTACGCGATAGTCAATCATGAGCGTGGCTTTTCAACCAGAATGAAATAACTACCACACCGCATCCAGCCAAACAGCCAGAGGTCGAGTTCCATCAAGAGGGTTACGGCCAGTAACGCATAGTAGACCGGCCCCTTCTTGCGTAGCCGACTGCGCATCCGCTGACGAGCCCGAATTTCACGCGCTGCACCGGCGCTGACTCGTGAAGGAACCGACTCAGACGCCGAACGGCCCCGGCTGCGTCCAATCAGGGCTTCTCCCAGCTTCATCAGGACGTGTTCAACGAAGGTCGTGAACAGGCTATTCCAGAAGATGACCTTTACAGGTCGCAGGCCGGCACGTTCAAACGCCGCCAGCACATCTTCCCAGGTTTCCAGGGCTTTGATATGGTCTGACTTGCGGAGCTTCTCGCGCTCGAAGTCGTACACGCCTGCTTTGACAAAGAGACGACCCAGAAAGCGGCTGACATCAATCAGCGGTTGGATCGGGGATCGCTCGCGGGTGTTCGAGAAGGCCAGCATCCGCCCACCCGGACGCAGCACACGGGCCGTTTCGGCCAGATAGGCATCGATGACCGGTAACGGAAAGTGTTCGAGAATATCAATTGCAAACACCTTATCGAAACTGTTGTCGGCGAACGGTAACAGTCGCGAGTCGGCCTTTGCCAGGGTGACGGTACGCACCGCCTCATCGGCGAAGAGCGTGGCCGGATCGGAACCGACCATCAACCCGACGTACTTCGCGTTCCAGACCGCATGTTTGGCTGTGCCACACCCGTTATCGAGCACAATATCGTTCTTCTGCCAGCGCATTAGTCGGCGCAGCGTGCGATCACGCACACCGGCAGCCAGCAGAGGTGGCGCCAGTTCCCGGTAATCCAGTTCGGCAGCCAGTTGCTCTTCGTCGCTGACATACTTTGATACGTAATCGAACTCTGCCCCTCGTGGCATCAAATCGATATAGCCATCGCAGAACGGGTAGAGCGTCTGGCAGCGCGGGCAACGTACACCGTTGGCTTCAACCACCAATGGACGTACCCGGCAGGTTGGGCATTGTAACAGTGAAAAGATACGTTGGTTGATCATGGTGATGGTGGAATCCAGCGCCGTTGAATTTCGGCGGCAAGGATGCTATCGAAGAGCAAGAGAAAGAGACCTTGAACCAGAATGCCGGCTCCCATACCCCGACGGTCGGTGCGTTCACCTGCCTGTCGGATGAGCCACAGACCACTCCCGATGTAGAGGAGATCGAGACCAGCGTTGATCAGCAAGATATTCCGTAACCGTTCGGCAGCGGCGTGGGCTTCGTTTTCGTCAATATCACCGAGCGCGAGGTCTTCGGCCTTGAGCAGTGCCTGTCGGCGTCCGGCAACGGCCAGCAGCCAATCAATTGCGCCCCAGCTTATGGCCTGAAGTCCAAAGTGTCGCCAGAAACCGGGAACGAGCGCCAGAATCGCGCCGCCGATAACACTCCCAAGCCCCCACTGGGCCAGTGGCTTGAGCGCGTGGTACTGAAAAGAGAAGAAGTTGTTATTCATCATCGCATCTTACCCGAATGATCCGAGTACTCGTTGCAATCGGCATTAGTATACACGGGATGGGCAAGATTGTGGGCAGGGCGTGAGGTGTTGATTCGGTCGTGCGACAGAACGGGACACGGATGGACGCGGGGCTGGCGGAGACACGCGGAGGTGCTGGCAGGGTGGGTGATATGTAACCTGACGCTCCGCACCACTACGTATTCGTGGTTATCGTGAGGGACACGGATGGACGCGGGGCTGGCGGAGACACGCGGATGTTCTGTAAGGGTTGGTGATCCGTCACCTGACGCTCCGCACCACTACGTATTCGTGGTTATCGTGAGGGACACGGATGGACGCGGGTCTGGCGGATACACGCGGATTGCTGGCAGGGTTGGTGATCCGTCACCTGACACTCCGCATCACTACGTATTCGTGGTTATCGTGAGGGACACGGATGGACGCGGGTCTGGCGGATACACGCGGAGGTGCTGGCAGGGTGGGTGATATGTAACCTGACGCTCCGCATCACTACGTATTCGTGGTTATCGTGACGGGACACGAATGGACGCGGGTCTGGCGGATACACGCGGATGTGCTGGCAGGGTTGGTGATCCGTCACCTGACGCTCCGCACCACTACGTATTCGTGGTTATCGTGACGGGACACGGATGGACGCGGGGCTGGCGGAGACATGCGGAGGTGCTGGCAGGGTTGGTTTTCCGTCGCCTGACGTTACGCACAAGAGGAAGACGGGAGAACGCATCGGTAGTGGAATGGTGGGCATTGCCGTGCGTGTCATTCATTGTATCTTAACCCAAATTGCCACCTATGCTGTGAGTAAGCCACAGAGGCTGACTGCCAGGATGAACAGCACAAGGCTGCGCATAGCACCGGGCAGCGTAACTGTCTGAATCATTTGGATAGCAGCCGGTACCTGTGGACGCGCTACTTCACGCCTTAAGGGGAAACCTCGGATTATACCCATTCTCTGTGTTCTCTGTGCCTCTGTGGTGGATAACGGCATTCCAGCGACCAGCAGGATCAACAGCGTAACATGCGCCTGGCACGAATCACGGCTGGTGAGGTAGCGTGGCTGCCGCACTCCATACCGCACGACACGCGCATGACGAGCAGGCAAGGCAACCAATCCAGCGCGATTGGCAAGCGTTCATGCGCACCTGTACGGCTGTCTGGGATCACGACAGCACAGCTTTTATGAAATAAGTTCTGAACAACACACCCACCCATGTCGGCATACCAGCCCCGCAGGGGCTTTGACGACTTGAGGCGGGGTTTTAACTCGCCAGTTTACGTTAAACCGCCAGGTTAGGCAGCCTCTACACCAGCCATATCTCCCACAATCCCCATCCGAGCGTGATGCCACCGGTAATGGTGAGAACGGCAATCCAAATCAGATCGGTATTGATCCAGGCCCGGCGGAGTACTTCAAGCCCCATGATCCAGTACACAGCCAGTGCCGCCGCAACCATAGCAAGAAACATACCGGCCGTATGAACACCTGTCGCCAGCAAGGCTACTCCCAGCGACTCGCTCAGGGCCGGGCTATGATGAGCGTGACCGGCGTGTAGCGCATGTGAGGTCGGTGTCATCATTGCCAGAAATGGCGCGACCATCAGGCCGGCACCATGGGCAGTTGCCATCAGGAACGACCATGAGACGAGCTGCCACCAATTGGCCCGGAAACGGGTTCGTGGATGGCGAAAACGTACCAGCAGCCGCCATCCGCTGAACAACAAGAGCGCTACTCCGGTCAACACCAGCAAGAGGTCGGTGGGCAGCGTTTGCCCCAGAAGGGCAACGACAATCGCCGCCACGCCAATGGCCGCTGCATGACCGAGGGCAATCGGGCCGAAGGCGTACAGCACAGCCTGTAAACGCTGCTCTTGTAATCCCAATCCGACGGCAAACAACCAGCCCATCGCGGGGTTTATGCCGTGAAACAGGCCCAGCGCAAATAGCGACATCCAGATCAAGGTCGTTGTCTGATCCACCGGCAGAGTCCTTATGCTGATATGTCTTTACGGGATGGTGCTACAAACCAGTTGTTGAATTGCTCGTTGGGCGTGCCGCAGCATTGCTCCGGCACGCCTGCGCCACAATCAAACCCTCACGATGACGTTGATGATCGCATTCCTACCACTTCAGCCAGATCATGGGAAGCAGTACGAATCGCTCGATGCGTCACCACCCTGAAGCCGGATTTGGTGTACCCGCTGATCACCGAAATCGACGAAGAAATTGGGATCGAATTGCATGCCACCGTCGGGGTTGACATCTACCTTGACCATCCAGCCCTTGATCCCGTCTGGATAAAATTGCTCGTCCCACGCCCGGTACAGCGAATTGGTGAAGTAGACCCGGCGGCCATCGCGGCTGATTTCCACCATCTGCGGCCCACCGTTGAGTTCGGCTGCTGTCGCCGGGTGCCCGGCCCGCCGAACAATGCCACCGATCTGCACTGTGCCGGTCAGGCGGGGGTTGAACGGATCAGACACATCGTACTGGCGAAGTTCACCTGTTCCCCAACACGAGACGTACAGGAAGCGGTCATCGACACTCAGATTTATGTCGGTAACCAGTGGTGGTACTGCCTTAAACGGTTGCAGAATCGCAGGAAGCTGGTCTTCGGACGCCGGTTCGGCGGGAATGTCGATCACCTTCTTCAGGTGCCAGGAACCGTTGTCGCGATACCACAGCCAGATGGATGCCGAAAGGTCTTTCAGGCTCACCACACAGTTCATGAAGCCGTAGGCTTTGGTCGGGTCGTGGGCCGGGCGCAATTCCAGCGCCATTTGATATTCAGCACCCAGGTCGAGGGTCTGCAAATGACGGCGGCGGTAGAGGTCCCATACGTGGAGGCGATGGCCGTACTTGCCGGCTAATAGCTCGTCGCCGAGAACGCCGCTTTCGACCATGCGTGGGGTACCCCATTCACTGGTCAGCAGGGCGTCATAACCGAGGTGCCACCAAAAGTCGTAATGCAAATACTGATCGCCACGGTCGATTTCCCAACGACCAAGCACTTCCAGGTTGTCGTGATCGAGGATGAAAATCCCGCCGGGGCCTTCCCCCTCTGGTGAACCCAATGCCGAGATGTAGATGCCGTCTGGCCCACAGTGAACGGTATGCGGACGAGCATACCCGGTGCGTTCGGCGAGTTCATTTGGATCGATCACTTTCACTACTTTCGGTTGGGTGGGGTCGGGCTTCGTGTCGAGAATGGTAATATGCGAGCTGCGAATATCCGGCACAACCAGATACCGGCGTTCGACGTGGGGATGTGGTGCATTTGGGCAGAGCATTGAGCTGCACGCATTCCAGCCAAAATGGTGGAGTTCACCACCAGTGTAGGGCATGTCGGTGACCCCAACGACTCGACCAAACGTACTCGACTGGCTATCGACATCCACGACACACATCGCATCGGGCTTACCGTTGGCGGTTGGGTTGAGGCGAACCACATAGGCCAGCTTCTCGGCTGGAGCCTTAACCGCCATCCGTGGTGATGGATAGAACGTAGGGTCTGGACGCCAGGTGACCATGCGAACCTCCTTTTGCAGACTACGCTGTCTGATACGGTTGATAAGTTGGGATGCGTTTTTAAACAGACACTCAGTACCGGTGTCGCGCCAGGCGCGTTTGTACAGTCTGAAACGTCAGTTGTATGGAGAGGATTGCTACCGATAATCGAACTATATAACGTGTATCAGGCAGAGTCAAGGGGCTACGAGGGGTGTTGTTCGTGGAATGTAGCATTGTGCTGTTGGTGATGCAAAAGGGCACGGACGGAAACGATGCTGCGCTGCGCACTCAGGTGCGGTAGCAGAGAGATGATAGGAGAGCGGGTTATGCTTGCGCTGCTCCCATCGGTGATTGGTGACATGCCCCCACCCCAGCCCGCCCCCGCCGGGGGCGGGAGGCATTTGTGCAGGCAGGCTGGTGAGCGCGCCGGAGGCGCGCGCTCCCAGCGCGCAGGTGATGGGTGTGCTGGAGGGGTGTGCTGCAGGGCATGCAGACACGCCCCCACCCTACCCCGCCCCCGCTGGGGGCGGGAACTGGCAGTGGCGGATGGCTCTCGCTGTCGTGGGCCGGTTAGGCGCGCCGGAGGCGCGCGCTCCCAGGGCGCAGGTGATGGGTGTGGCGGAGGTGTGTGCTCGCAGGGTATACAGACGCGCCTCCACCCTACCTCGTCCCCGCTGGGGGCGGGAACTGGCGGTGGCGGATGGCTCCCGCTGTCGTGGGCCGGTTAGGCGCGCCGGAGGCGCGCGCTCCCAGTGCGGAGGTGATGGACGCGCCGGAGGCGTGCTCCCGGCTTTCCCAGGGGATACCGGCGCTTGTTCACTATACTTGCATCGACGATAGATACTCTCTCCACTTGCATGCCGGTGGGAAGCATCTGGCCTTGCTATAGCGGTATACCTGCATCCGCTAGCGTAATACCCATCCTCCGTCACCTATTACCACCGGAGTCTACGCTGCCGTTTGGTAGGTGGGCGGACTTTTGGCTCTGGCTGTCGCACGCGCATTCTGCTGGTATCGATGTGAACCACTCTCTCCACCGGCAGGCCGGTGGGAAGCATCTGGCCTTGCTATAGCGGCATACCTGCATCCGCTACCGTCATATCCATCCTCCGTCACCCATCGCGACCGGAGTCTACGCCGCCGTTCGATGGGTGGGCGGACTTTTGGCTTTGGCTGCCGCACACGCATCCTGCTGGCATCGCTGTGAACCACTCTCTCCACCGGCAGGCCGGTGGGAAGCATCTGGCCTTGCTATAGCGTCATACCTGCATCCGCTACCGTAATAACCATCCCCGCCAAAGCTGAGCAAAAATGATGGTGAGTTCCCGCAAACGACGCCAGCGCATTTGGGCCTGACGCCAGGGTGGGGCGATCTGGCTCTCAAGATGGTCGAGGTGTAGTTTCAGGATGGTGCGGAACAGGCGATGACCGGATCGCGCCGCCGGTGGTACGTAGCGCGATGCCCAGTCGAGTAGATCGGCGTGGGCTTCACGTGCTGCGGCCAGCGCCTGCTGCTGGCGAGCCGGTGGTGCCCGCCGGGCCTGGAGGACGGCGACTTCTTGCCGGGCAGCGAGGAACCGTAGTAACAGTCTGCTGTGTGTCCATTCGGCCAGGTCGGCGGCGAGTGCCGAGGACTCAGGCGTGGCACTGTTGGGTGTCAGCAAGGTTTCGCCGGTAGCGATACAATCCAGCGCGGTATGCAGGATCGAGAGGCGCTGTTCGCAGTACGGCGATGGAATGTCGTAGCCGTCGAGAACGTCACGGGGTGGTTGTGAAATCGGGTCACGCCGCCGACCGGGGTGCTGGCGTTGAACTTCTGCCGGGGTGATGTCGAGTACCTGTTGCCAGGCTTCTTCAAGCGCTGTATACACTTGATCGAGCCGGGTTGGGTTGGCCGGAGAGCGGATCGCCGCGTATTGATGACGAAGTGCTGACGGGTCTTGCCGGGGATTCCAGGCGAGGGCAGCGAAGGTGTGCGGGTTGGGGCCGGGAGCCAGCCAGGGTCGGTCGCCGGTGAGCAGGGCATGGACGCCGGTTACGCCCCAGTCGCGATAGGTGCGGAGATCGGCAGCAATGGTGTTGCCAAGAGGTGGCAGGGCTGATTTGAACAGAATACCATCGAGGTAGTACTCGAAGACGCTGACTCCTGCGGGAAATAGTTCGCGGATGGCCGCAATTTGTTCGGCAAGCGGGCCATTAATTGGGTGGGTGGAGGTGCCAATGCCGGCAGCATACGAGCGCATGCGGGGCGCAATGAGGGCTTCTACGTTCGCTGCCGGGACAATCTGTTGTGGTCGCACCATGGTGTCGTGGTAGGCCAGAAAGCTGATCCGGGCGGTTGGATTGATCGCGGCCAGTTCGTCGGCCATCACGTTCACCAGCAACAGCGACTGATCGGCAGGGCTGAGCTGGGCACATTGTGGGCACAGGCACCAGCCGCCGCTCAGACGATCAACCGGCCAGAGATGGTACACAGCCGCATCGGGTTCGGCCAGAAAAAAGGATCGTGCCCATTCACGAACCAGTGCCTGGGTGGTAGGGTTGGTCGGACAGGGGTTGCCATCAGATACGCGACGACGACCGTTGAAGCGGAAGAGTTCCGGTTGGCGGCGAAAACGTTTACGTGGAATGGCGTCGGTGAGGTGGTGACCACCGATTTCCAGCCGTAGCCCCCGTTCGCGGATCAATGGCCAGAGGCGGTTGCGCTGTTGTTGCCATGAGCGTAGACGGCAGGCACCGAGCGGCATCCCCTGATCACCGATGGTGTGAATGAAGATGGTGTTGAGGCGGGCACGTGCTGCCCACTCAATCCACGCTTCGGCCTGAGCCAGAAAGATGTCGTGACCGATGACCAGACCACGGCGGGTGAATGCCGGTTGCCCGGCGAATGTTGCTTCTGGTAAGGCAATCTGATCAGGGCAAGGTACTCGCTCGTTGATAACGCCAGGGCCGACCCACAGCCATCCCCAGCTTTCGAGCAGATGGTACACGGCGTAGAGCAATCCGGTTGGGCCTTCGCCGACTAACACGAGGCCATGTTCGTCGGCGAAGCGAACGAAGCCATCGCCGGCAGCACCGTGACGCAGGCTGATCCGGTGGTCGTGCGCCTGACCAACAAGTGGGAGTGGCGGGCCACCCATTCGTTGGATGGCCTGGCGTAATTCATGGGCGGCGAATTGGGCCGTTGGATGGTCGCTGGGGAGTTCGATGACCCAGCCTGGTGAGAGAATATGTTTCATACGTATCCGGTGAGCGTTCACCAGTTCATTGCGTTGTTTGTCGCTATTATAACGTCAGTTCGGTTAGAGCCGAGATCACGCGACATTCGTTTACCGCCAGGTCGTTCAGCGTAGCACGTGCGTGGTGGTTTTGTCGCCGGTTATCCTGGTTTAGGATTAAAGTTGACATAACATTTTTAAACGAATGGGATGTTCTGATATGCGATTGCTTGCGTACCACCTGCGGTGTGCAGATGGAGTGTCGCTCTGCCCGGCCCGCGTTCCGACACGCACCTGTGGATCACTGGTGATGAAGCAGAACATCGTGAAGCAACTGACAATACCTTCTATCTCCTATTTCCTATCTCCTCGGATCGAGAGCACGGCTGGCGCGGCAGCATGGCTGCCGCACGCCAAACGATGCGAGACGGGTAATCCAGGCTGGAGACGGTATCTATGCCGGCACGTCATACGACGGTGAGGCCAGCAGAAACGCAGTTCTCTGTGTCCGTGGTCACTGGCAGCGTGATGGTGTGCGCACGAGCGATGATGTTGAGGAAACCAGATGTGATCTGACTGGTAAAGAAGCCGCTGAACCGCGCACCGGATTGTGAGCACGGCTGGCGCGGCAGCATGGCTGCCGCACTCCAAACGATGCGAGACGGGTAATCCTATACGGAAATGGTATCCTCTCCGAAACGTGATCTCACTGTGTTACGGCAAGACTGGTTCTGTACGTCCGCACTCAGGGGTGGTGCCAGCGTGATCGTTGGAACACGGTTTATGAACGCTATTACGCCAGATTTGATCTGATACAGCAGAATACCGTGAAGCGACCGACAATACCTCCTATCTCTTATCTCCTATTTCCTATCTCCTATTTCCTATTTCCTATCTCCTATCTCCTATCTCCTATCTCCTATCTCCTATCCCCTCCCTCACTCATGCGACCAAAAATTAGTTGCATAGTGGACAAATTTGCCGTAAGCGGCTACAATTGCACTCAGCCGTCATTTCCCGCTGCGCAGCACATGGAAAAGTGTCAGACAACATGGCGGTGATAACAGAGTTCCTGGTATCATACCAGTACAAGCGGACATTGTTCATCAATATGATGATGTGGGGGTATCATGCTACGGTTTGAACATGAGATCCTGTTCACGCCTTGCCCGGAACGCATTGCGCGCCTGCGCGAACTTGCCTACAACCTCTGGTGGACATGGCATCCCGAAGCGCAAGACCTCTATCGCTCCATCGATCCAGAGCTATGGGAGCTGGTGTACCACAATCCGGTCGAATTTTTGCGCGATGTACGTCAGCGTAAGCTGGAGGCAGCAGCAAATGATCCGGCCTATTTGAAGCGGTACGACGCAGTGCTCAAGAGCTTCGATAGCTACATGGGCGCGAAGAAGACCTGGTTTAGCAAAAACTATCCCGATGCCAAAGATACCCTGATTGCGTATTTCAGTGCCGAGTTTGGTCTGCATGAGAGTCTGCCCATCTATTCAGGTGGCCTGGGGATTCTGTCGGGTGATCACATCAAAGAGGCCAGCGATATGGGTATTCCGCTGGTCGGGGTTGGGTTTATCTATCCACAAGGTTATTTCCGCCAGCGCCTCGATCAGAGCGGCTGGCAGTTTGCTGAATACAACAAGCTCAATTTCGCCGATGTTCCGGCACTCCCGGCGCTTGACCCAGAAGGCCGGGAAGTGGTGGTCGAGGTTGAGTTGCCAGGACGTACCATCTACGCGAAGGTCTACAAGTTTCAGGTGGGACGCACTGAGCTGTTGTTGATGGATACCGACATCCATCCTAACAGTCCGCAAGACCGGGAGCTTTCGGCCCGGCTTTACGGTGGCGATCAAGAGATGCGCATCTCGCAAGAGCTGGTGTTGGGTGTCGGTGGGGTGCGTGCGTTACGCCGGCTCGGTTACAAACCGACCGTCTGGCACATGAACGAAGGCCATTCGGCGTTTCTGGTGCTCGAGTTGTGCCGCGAGCTGGTGGCGCAGGGCTATAGCTTCGAGCAGGCGATGGAGCAGGTAAAGGCGCATTGTGTCTTTACCACCCACACGCCGGTACCTGCCGGTAATGACGCCTTCCCCTTGCCGATGATTGAGAAGTTCTTCTGGAGCTTCTGGCCGCAGTTGAACCTGACTCGTGATGAGTTTATGAGTCTGGCGTTGCAAGAGCAGCAGTGGGGGCCGACGTTTGCGATGACTGCGCTGGCCTTGCGGTTTTCGGCCTTCCACAATGGGGTGAGCAAACTCCACGGTCACGTTGCGCGTGGGATGTGGCAATGGCTCTACCCCGGTCGCAGCCAGGATGAGGTGCCGATTACCTCGATCACCAATGGTGTGCATACTGCGACCTGGCTGGCGCCCGAAATGCGCACGCTCTACAATTCGTACCTCGGCAAAAATTGGGAAGACAATCTCGATGATCCACAGATCTGGCGGAAGGTGTACCAGATTCCTGACGAGACCTTCTGGCGTACTCGCCAGAAACTGAAGAGCGATCTGATCGCTTTCAGTCGGCAGCGTCTCCAACAGCATTATATGCGGCTGGGTATTCCGGCGCCGGTCTGGCCAGTGCTCGAAGAAAACATTTTGACCATCGGTTTTGCCCGGCGGTTTGCGACGTACAAGCGTGCAACCCTGCTGTTCAAAGATGTTGAGCGGCTGAAGTACATTCTCAACCGACCCGGCAAGCCAATCCAGATCATCTTTGCCGGGAAGGCTCACCCAAAGGATGATCCGGGCAAGCACTTTATTCAGGACGTGTATCGTATGGCAATGCAGCCGGGGCTGGCCGGGCGGATCGTTTTCCTCGAAGAGTACGATATAGCGGTTGGACGTGCTCTGGTGCAGGGAGTTGATGTCTGGCTGAACAACCCGCGGCGGCCATACGAGGCGAGTGGTACCAGCGGGATGAAAGCGAGCCTCAACGGAGCACCCAATTGTTCGGTGCTCGATGGCTGGTGGCCGGAAGCGTACAACGGTCGTAACGGTTGGGCCATTGGTGACGAGCGAGAGTACGCCAGTCAGGAGGAACAAGACTGGAACGATGCGCAGTCGCTGTACCATTTGCTCGAACACGAAATTGCCCCCCGCTTCTACGACAATCGTGATGCGAATGGGATTCCGGTTGAGTGGGTACAGATTTGTAAGGAAGCCATCGCTACCGTAGCGCCACTCTTTAGCACGCGCCGGATGCTGGCCGACTATCTGCGCGAGATGTATATGCCGGTGGCAGTGCAGGATACGCCGACCGGAGCGTAACGATAAGACTGGCACGATGCTGGTGTATTGCCGATTGTGTTGAGGGGTTCGTCGTGCAACCTGGAACACCAACCAATTCAATGGCGAGCTGGCGGCATCGTGTCACTCCACTTGAGGTCTATCGGCGGCTGGTGAGCCATTTTGGGGTCCTCTACGGCCCGGATGCTCACCAGCCGTGGTGGCCGATTATCAGCCCTAACCCACAGCTCGAAATTGTGATCGGTGCCGTGCTGGTGCAGCAGACGCGCTGGGAGACGGTTGAAGGTGCGATTGAGCGTCTCTATCAGGCCGGGTTGATTGATTTGCCCGCACTTGCCCGGGCAACGGTCGCCGATGTTGCCGAATTGATCTATCCCTGTGCCTTCTATCGTCAGAAAGCTGCTGGATTGATTGCCCTCGCCCGTGCGATTAGTGAACGCTACGGCGATGTTGCTACAATGTTGCGCCGCCCGACGGCAATGCTGCGCCGTGAATTGCTGACGTTGCCGCGCATTGGCCCGGAGACGGCAGATGTGATTATGCTCTATGCCGGCGATCATCCATTGTTCGTGGTTGATGCCTACACCCGGCGGATTTTTGCGCGCCTGGTACCTGACGAGATTGCCTGGGATCGAGCCAGTTACCATCAGGTTCAACACATCATTGCGGCTGCGCTGCCGTCTGATCCCCGATTACTGGCCGATTTCCATGCCCAACTCAACGAGCTGGCTGTTCGTTATTGCCTGAGCCGACCACGGTGCGATGGCCCACCGGCCCGGCGGGTCTATTCACGACAGCCAGGCCGGAACAGTTTTCTTGATCGCCACGATGGTTGTCCATTACGTTCGGTGTGTACGTGGTATCAGGGCCATCGCCAATTGTCTTAACGTGAGCGGCTATGTCAACATCACCACTGACCGTTTTCCTGGTGTTTTTACGCCTTGGTCTGACGTCATTTGGGGGGCCGGTAGCTCATTTAGGTTATTTTCGGGCTGATCTGGTCGAGCGGCGACGCTGGCTCGATGAAGTAATGTATGCCGACCTGATTGCGCTGTGCCAGTTTTTACCGGGGCCGGCCAGCAGCCAGGTAGGGATTGCGATTGGCACGATACGTGCAGGTCTGCTGGGCGGATTAGCAGCCTGGCTGGGATTTACGTTGCCGTCCGCCTTGATCATGATCGCTTTTGCCTACGGCATTGCGCTGTTGGGTGATGTGGCCGGCAGTGGCTGGTTGCATGGCTTAAAAGTGGTGGTCGTGGCAGTGGTGGCACAGGCGGTCTGGCAGATGGGGCAGCGGCTCTGTCCAGACCGGTTGCGGGCAAGTATAGCAGTTATTGCCGCTGTGATCCTCGTGATCTGGTCAGATGCTCTTGTGCAATTGCTGGTGATTGGGGTCGGCGGGCTGATCGGGTGGCGCCTGCTCCAGTTCCAAACGAACAGCAATTCTGTCATCAAATCGCCGATTATGCCGCGTATCGGTATGCTGTTCGGTTTGCTCTTTGCTATCTTACTGGCCGGTTCGTTAATCATCACCTCGTTCGGCGGCAATCCAACGCTGACTCTGCTGGCGGGTATGGTACGTAGCGGCTCTCTGGTATTCGGAGGTGGGCATGTGGTGCTGCCGCTTCTGGAGCCGGTTGTAGTTGGTGGCGACTTCATGAGTGCGGAGACCTTCATCGCCGGTTATGGCGCTGCGCAGGCCGTACCAGGCCCATTGTTGAGTTTTAGTGCGTATCTGGGCGCAGTGGCATCAGCGTACCCCGCCGGTTGGGTTGGCGGGATATTGGCCCTCGTTGCTATCTTTCTGCCCTCGTTTTTGCTGGTGTGGGCAGCATTACCCTTTTGGGCAACCCTACGCGCCCGGCCCGATGCGCAGGCCGCTCTGGCTGGTGTGAATGCAGCCGTGGTAGGGGTTTTGCTGGCAGCCTTGTATCAGCCAGTGATAACCAGCGCGATCCGTGGCCCCTTTGATGTGGCACTGGCGCTAGGTTCTTTTGCTGCGCTACACCTCTGGCGCATACCACCGTGGGCAGTTGTGCTCCTCTGCGCACTGATCGGTGGTTTCGGATGGAGTGGCCAGTAATCAATCAGGCCAGCGCATCAGATCGGCCACCTCACTCTGCCCAACCGGGTGCTGGCCGCGCTCAATAGCTGTGCGCAGCCGTGTAATCCGGTCTGCCGAAGGTGTTGAGGTTTGCCGGTCGAGCCAGCGATTGAGTGCCTCGACGTACAGCATTGTCAGATCGGTCGGTTCGGTAGCAAGTGGAATCAATTCGGCCAGCGTCGCCTGTAATCGCCCCCGTGCAGCCGGCCAGTCGATAACATCGGGCATCGCCTGGATAGCGTCGAGGAGACGGGTGGCACGGGCGCAGACTTCTTGTCGTTCAGAGGGAGGCGGCGGTGGCGGCGGTGGTGGTGATGCGAGAGATGGTGACTCTTCAACCACATTGTTACCGCTAAGTATGGTTGTCATGCGCTCGAAGCCGGCCTTCAGCAACTGTTCCATCTCACGACTGTAGTGCAGCCAGGCGCCGATCTGCATACCGGCGGGGTCGGGAATATCGCGGCTGCGCCCGGCCAGTTCGCCAAGCGAATAAATGGTGGCCTGCGGATAGCGACTGCGCAGTACACGGGCAATCCCGCTATCGACTGCGATGAGCAGGTGAGCAGTATGCGCCAGATCATCGGTTAACGACCGGGCCACGTGGTCGTCGATGCTCAGACCCATAACAGCAAGCGCATCGCGAGCTGCCGGCTGAAGCGGATCGTCATCGTGACCAACAACGCCAGCCGATGCAATCTGCCACGTGTGACCTCGTTCCTGAGCCAGACGACGTAGTAAAGCCACCGCAATCGGCGCCCGGCCAGTATCGGCAGCGCCGATGATTAGAATAACCGGTGTTGGAGAAGGGTGAACCTGCTGCATACCCATGTGTCATTCCCTATCTACCTGCACACTTGCTGCATTGTAGCATAACGTCATTGTGGGTTGTCCGAAATGGCAGTGGTTGCCGTCATCTGACGCCGAAGAGGTCCGCATACCCACATTCCGGCTAACCCCCTGCATCAGAAAAATACTCACGTCACCTCTACGCACTACCCTCTCCCTCCTTATCCTTGCAGGACAAGAAAGGGTGCCAGCCCTCAGTTACGCACTTCCACTCACACCCGATCTGCACCGTACAGCCCCCTCTTCCCCCATCTTACTTTTCTATCTCCTACTTTCCTATCTCCTACTTTCCTATCTCCTACTTTCCTATCTCCTACTTTCCTATCTCCTACTTTTCTCCCCCCTCTTGACCAACTCAGCGACTTATGGTATGTTGCTGCCGTTCCCGTATCAATGGCGATAAGGGAAATTCATGTTCATACACCCGGTTGTGTATGAATGTGCGCTCCGCAACAGGACCACGCTCGTCCTGTTTCTCGTCACATGCACTGTGACGATGCGATTCCGTGTTGAATGGCGTTCGTCCCCTGTTTGGGCGACGCCCGGAGGGACAACTGCATGCCGATGCATTCGACGTGCCGGCGGTGCGCTTTGATCGCACCACTCTGGCTGATCGCCGTAATGCTCTCGCTACTCGCGCAACCAACGCCGCTCTTCGCTGCTCCCTCACTCGTGCTACCCACTCCCCCCGGCGAACCATGGCGGATTATTCAAGGGTATGCCTGCGGTACCCATAATGGTTGGGATCGCTATTCCCTTGATCTGGCGCAGGTACACGGTCCGACGTATGATGCACCAATTCGTGCTGCGGCGAGTGGTACGCTATGGCACTGGGAAGCTCGTAGCGGTACCATCATTCTTTCCCATGGCAACAACTTTTTTACAATGTACACACACCTGAGCCGACCAGTCACTACTGAACGTGGTCGGTTTTTTGCAGTTGGCGAGGTGTTGGGGTATGCCGGTGATCGGGGTTCACCCGGCATTCCTCATCTGCATTTCACCGCCTTCACAGCCGGTGCGAACGGTTGGAGTGGCCGGCAATCCATTCCGCTCAAGTTCGCTGAAGGCTACGATTTGCCGGAGATCGGTGGCTGCAATCAGCACGGGGGCAAGGTCCTGACCGCAATGGCATTGCAGGACCCAATCATCACCTTTACCAGTGCTGCGTTGCCGGGTGGATGGTACAGTGCCGATCATCAGATCGATTTCAGTGTGGCCTGGGGTGGTGGCGGTCTGAGTCAGGCGTGGAATATGGAACCTCCCGCCGATACGCCAATGTTCCCCGGCGCATTTGATGGCTATGCACGGCTGGCCGATATGGGGGAGGGCTGGCATACGCTCTACGTGCGGGCCTGGGGACCTGATGGCCGGCAAACGCTGGCCAGTTATGGGCCGCTTGGTTTTGACTACTCGCCGCCGGTGCTGACCGTAACTCCTGCCGAATTACACATCGTGCAGACGCAACCGACCGTGGTAACCTGGCCGGCAGCAGAGGACGCCTTATCCGGTGTGTCCGGCTATCGCATCTATCTCGGCCCGGACCCAACCGGCGAGAGTGAGTGGTTTGTTACTGAACCAACGCTGACACTGCCCACACTGGCACCCGGCGTCTACGTCTTGCGGGTCAAACCAATTGACAATGCCGGCAATGTTGGTGCGTGGCAAACCGTGATGACGATCCGGGTGGAATAGTGTCGGTTGGATGTCAGGGAGAAGGGGCAACTCCGGCGTCGCCCCTCCTGATTGGCCGGATGTGTGGGCGGGTGGTTCTTGAATCCCAGACGCACTTCTCATTGTGTCACCTGGAAGAGAACAGGCACCTCAGTCACCATCCGGTGAGGACATAGTACCGATCTTCCCTACCATCGGCGGTACGTCAGGTTTGTTGCTTGATTATGGTGATGACTGGTTGTAACAGGTTCCGGCCATCACCGCCGCACCACCACCGGCGTACCGACCGGTGCCCACTCGTAGAGCCATGCCGCCGCTTTGAGCGGTAGATTAACGCAGCCGTGACTACGACGAACACCAGTGCCAAACTGGTTGTGCCAGTATGTTCCGTGCAGAGCGACACCGCCAACAATGTACATGGCATGAGGAACCCGCGGTACAACCCAGCATTCACCACCGGCGCAACCGCGCATGGTCTGTTCGCGAACTTTGGCGTAAATGAAGAAGGTGCCAACCGGTGTATTGAAGCCATCACGTCCGGTTGAGACCGGTGCATCGAAGATGATTCGATCACCTTCAACCGCGTATAACCACTGGTCGCTAAGATCGACAACGATCAGCTTGCCGCTACGGAGTGCCGGTTGGGGGGGAGGTGCCGCAGCCGGTCGGGCAGTTGGTGCTGGGGTTGGTGATGGAGCCGGTGCCGGCGGAGCTGGTGCCGGTGCCTGTGGTTGTCCGCTGGCATCAACCGGTATCGCATTCCCGGCGGGAACCGGACGCAGATCGATGCCACGTAAGCGAGCGAGGGCACGGCCCAAATCGCCGATCTGTATCGCCTGTTCGGGAGTAGCCGGACGTGGATTCACCTCAAGCCGGGCGCGTTCAAAATACTGCACTTGCCGCAAAGCCCCACCGACGTATTCCCAGTGCGG